>Ga0315281_10001054_pt1 | contig 40241 bp, 35 predicted proteins | sample YL17G07_0_MG_FD_204540 | JGI IMG/M metagenome (GOLD analysis project Ga0315281, IMG submission 204540) | Sediment microbial communities from Yellowstone Lake, YNP, Wyoming, USA - YL17G07_0 | ecosystem: Environmental > Aquatic > Freshwater > Lake > Sediment | place: USA: Wyoming | collected...
CCGCTTCTACTTTATGCTTTATTTCTCTATCAATTTCGGTTCTAATTCTTCTAAACGGTATTATTTGTCCTACACGGCTATACTTATGAAAAACACATAACTGTATTGGAACATTTGGGAAAAGCTTCTTTAATGCTTTGAGTAGACCAGGGTCTCCATCACAATAGAAGCCTTTAGCGCATTCGTAATATTCGGTATAAGCATTTTTGAGTTATTTAGTATATAATTTTTCTGTCTCATCTATTGCAAATTCCATGCGTGTTTTCACATACTGTAAGTACCTAATCACTTACCAGTGCCAGATTTATAAATACCTCTATCTCTATTATACAAATTATGAAGTGTGTCGACAATATCGGGGAAAGATCAAATTATTTTAAACACATTTAAGCCCTTTTAGCACACCCATCAATTGATTGACTTGTTCCTCAACCGTACCTTCTAACATCCTTCTATCTTTTATCGTATCTGGAGCAAAGATATTTTTTACCTGAGTTGGAGATCCGCTCAGCCCTAAAGACCCGGCATCTAATCCAATCTCAGCGTTTGTCATCTTTTTTATCTCTATCTTTTTAGCCCTGATCTTTCCTTTTAAGGAAGGAAGCCTTGGCGCATTAATCTCTTTTACAACTGTAAAGAGCGCTGGAAGGTCCGCTTCAACAATCTCATATCTATCATCCATCATTCTGTCAAATGTCAGGGTCTGCTCAGTAATATCTTTGACCTTGCTTACAAAGGCAACATGCGGGATATTAAGAAATTCAGCGATACCAGGGCCAACCTGCGCAGTATCACCGTCAATTGCCTGTTTTCCACAGATAATTATATCAAATCCAATCTTTTTAATAGCTCCTGCAAGGGTATAAGCAGTTGCCCATGTATCTGAACCAGCAAATGCCCTGTCAGATAATAATACTGCGTGATCTACGCCTAATGCCACCGCATCCCTAAGGGCAGTCTCTGCCTGAGGAGGCCCCATTGTGACAACAGTCACGACTGCCTCAATTTTATCTTGAATCTTTTCTTTAATCTCTAGGGCTGCCTCAATGGCGTGCATATCATAAGGATTAATTATACTTGGCACGCCGTCTCTTATTAATGTGTTGGTCTTTGGATCAATCTTTACCTCAGCAGTATCTGGCACTTGCTTTACGCATACTATAATATTCATCTTATATACACCTTAAAAACTAGTGAAAAACTAAAAGTGAAAAGTGAAAAACAATTAAATAAAAATTCATTTAAATGCTTTCCACTTTTAGTTTTACACTTTCCACTTTTCACTAGTATTTTATATTCTATCCCTTTTTATTTTTTACGGTTTCTTTAAAGATACACTGTCCAATAACATTTCTTTGAATCTGATTTGTACCTTCATATATCTGTAGAATCTTTGCATCGCGCATCATCTTTTCAACTGGATAGTCCTTCATATAACCAGACCCGCCCATGATCTGAACTGCGTCAACTGTAACCTCCATAGCGGTGTCAGTCGCAAAGACCTTTGCCATTGCCGAGACCTTTGAAAAATCCTTTGCGCCTCCGTCAATATATCTTGCCACAGAATAAACAAGGGCCCTTGCAGCCTCAGTCTTTGAAGCCATATTTGCTAACATATGCTGAATTGCCTGAAAAGTGATTATCGGATGGCCAAATTGAATCCTTGCGCTTGCAAAATTAACTGCCTCATCAAGTCCGCCCTGAGCCACTCCTACACCTTGAGAACCAACTCCAACTCTTGACTGATCAAGTGTCTTCATTGCCACTAAAAACCCTCTGCCTTCAGCGCTTAAAATATTTTCTGCAGGTATTTTGCAGTCATTAAAGATAAGCTCGCAGGTTGAAGATGCTCGAATGCCCATCTTTTTTTCTTTTTTCCCAAATGTAAAACCAGGAGTCCCTTTTTCAACAATAAACGCAGAGGCTCCCCTTGCGCCTTTAGACTTATCAGTCAGCGCAATTATTGTATAAATGCCTGCCTCTCCGCCGTTGGTTATCCATTGTTTTGTTCCATTAAGGATATATTCATTGCCGACTTTAACGGCTGTTGTCTGAATACCGCCTGCATCGCTTCCGGCATTAGCCTCAGTTAGACCAAAGGCAACTAGTTTTTTGCCTGATGCAATAGAAGGAAGATATTTTTTCTTTTGTTCGTCAGTTCCAAAAAGCAATATTGGATAAGCGCCAAGCGCATTGGCAGCATATACTGTGGAAATTCCAAGACATGCCATGCTTAATTGTTCAATTGCAAGACAAAGCTCAAACGAACCCTTTCCAAGCCCGCCATATTGTTCTGGAATAAATAGTCCAAACATATCTGCCTTAGCTAAGGCATCAATTACCTCATAAGGAAATGTCTCTTTTTCATCAAGTTCAGCCCTTATAGGGATTATCTTTTCATCTGCTATCTGCCTAGATAGGTCTTTAATCATCTGCTGTTCTTCATTTAAAAAATAATCCATCAAGCCTCCGATATTTATGCTATTGTTCCAACGGTTTGCAATACTCAATATTAAACCTATAAAAATAGCATTTCTTTAATATATTTGTCCAGTATTGAAAAAATTATTTAAAAATAGGATTAAAATTAATAACAATGCTAAAAAATAGGTTTTTTTACTTTATCTGATGTAAACAACTCAGGAACAACAAGATTTTTTTGTTGTCTCACTATCTTTCCCTCTGGCACGGAGGGATGATCCCTTGCTTCAATAGAGTTTTTTATAGCTATGCCTTAAATTTATTGCAGCAAATATATACATTGCTGCAACTATTCCTAATATGATTAATATTATATTCATGATATATTATATATAATAAATTATAAATTTGTCGAGTTATTTAGAATTAAATTATTATTCAACACATTCAAACTTCTAAAGTTTAATCACGGATAAAGCAGCAACTGCAAAACAATCCATATTAGAATTACGTTTTTTGATAATATCCTTACATTGTGAAACAATTTCATCAATGCTGTCATCAGAGCGATCCTGATTGTGATGTATAAGCCCAAATCTCTTAACTCCAGCATTAAGGGCAAGGGTTACAGCATCGTTGAATGTCGAATGACCCCATTTCTTTGTCATATTATATTCTTGTTCTGTATACTCTGAATCGTGCATTAAGACATCTGCGCCCTCTGTAAATCTTAGATAGTCCTCAACAGCCATCCCTCCATTATGCTGAAAACCAAGCTCATTATCCGTAAGTATTACGAAGCTCTTGTCACCTTCAGTAAATTTATATCCTATACCCTGATTTGGATGACTGAGCCGAATCGTTGTAATCTTAACCGCTCCTATCGTAAACCCATTCTTACAGTTACTCTCATTATATCTAACATCCGCCCTGATCTCATCTAATTTAATTGGAAAATAAGGTGGAAACATGGCGCTGTTTAATGCCTTTTTAATATATTTATCGCTAAATGGACATCCAGCAATAAATATCTTCGTATTTGGCAGGTATATAGGTTTAAAAAAAGGAAAGCCAAGTATATGATCCCAATGTGAATGAGTAAAAAATAAATTATACTCAAAACGCCCCTCTTCTAAGAGTTTATTGCCTAATCGCCTTATACCAGTGCCTGCATCAATTATAATAATCTGGTCATCATCTGTTCTTATCTCAAAACAAGTAGTATCTCCGCCATATCTTAGATATTCACCTCCAGAGACAGGCAAAGAACCCCTTGATCCCCAGCATCTTATTATCATTGCTCTCCATCTTTAATATAAATATTAATAATATAGTTTATATTATTAAGTTAATAGCCTGTGTTATTTGAATATTTTAAAATAACATATGTGATATTGAATTGTAAACTTTATTAAATAAAAACTATTATCCTCGTGTATATGATAAAAGCCCGCCTTTTAATATTATCGCCCGCTCTCTATCATTTAAATTTAAGACACAATCAAATGAATAATCTTGAGTTTTATTAATAACTTTTAATCTTATATCTGAATGTAATGCAAGTAATATATCTTTTATCCTCAAAATATCTCCTTGAGATATTTTATCATGTGAAGATGGATCTGCGAATAATAATGGTAAAATGCCAAAATTTATGAGATTTGTCCTATGTATCCTTGCAAATGACTTTACAATAACAGCCTGCGCCCCAAGATACATTGGCGCAATTGCAGCGTGTTCCCTTGATGACCCCTGTCCATAGTTTTCTCCGCCAACTATTATCCCTCCTCCTTGAACACTAGCCTTGATTGCCCGCTGATAAAATGTCTCATCTATATTGGTAAATACAAACTTTGAAATCTCAGGGATATTAGAGCGGTATGGAAGCGCCTTTGAGCCTGCTGGCATTATATCGTCTGTTGTGATATTGTCCCCAAGTTTTAGCAGAACACTAGCAGAAATAACATCAGAGGCAGTCGCTTTTACTGGAATTTCCTTGATATTTGGGCCCTTGATAATCTTGATTTTACTCAATATTTCTGTCGGAGGAATAAGCATATTATCATTGATTAAATATGTGTCAGGCTCATCAATAATATCAATGATAATATCAGAGTCGCGCGGGTCAATTATCTTTCCTGCTATAGCCATAACAGCGGCAGCCATCGGATTTGTAAGATAAACAAAGGCATCTTTGGTTCCTGACCTGCCCTTGAAATTTCTATTAAATGTGCGGATGGATGTCTGTCCAGTGGCTGGGCTGCTCCCCATCCCAATACAAGGCCCGCAAGAGACCTCCATAATCCTTGCGCCTGCCGCAATCATTGCTGCCAGACTTCCATCCTTTGCTATCATCTCGGCAACCTGCTTTGACCCTGTATTTATATGAAGATTTACACCTTTGTCAATCTGTCTGCCATTGAGAATTGCGGCAACACTGCGCATTGCCTGATAGGATGAATTTGTGCAGCTTCCAATACATACCTGATCAACCTTCTGCCCCTCAATTTCCTTTATCTTGACAACCGCATCTGGGCTATGTGGCTTTGCAATCATTGGAGAAAGGTCTGAAAGGTCTATCTCAATAACCTCATCGTATGCGGCATCCGCATCTGCATTAATGGGTGTAAATACACCTTCCCTCTTTTGAGCTATAAGAAATGCCCTTGTAATCTCATCACTTGGGAAGATTGAGGTAGTTGCGCCAAGCTCAGCGCCCATATTAGTGATTGTTGCGCGCTCTGGCACGCTCAGAGTTTTAAGCCCATCGCCAAAATATTCAAATATTCTCCCAACTCCCCCTTTAACCGTGAGTCTTCTAAGTAGCTCTAAAATAACATCCATTGCAGTAAGCCAAGGTTTTTTAAGAGCGCCAGATAATTTAACGCCAATAATCTTAGGCATTGTTATTTCAAATGGAGCGCCTGCCATAACAGTTGCAGCATCAAGCCCGCCAACTCCAAAGGCTATCATGCCAATGCCTCCGTTTGTAGGAGTATGACTGTCTGCGCCAAGTACAATGTTGCCCGGTATGGCAAATCTCTCAAGATTTACCTGATGACAGATACCATTACCCGGTCTTGAAAACCATGCCCCAAACCTTGCAGCAGAGCTTTGGAGAAATTGATGGTCATCAGGATTCATAAAATCAGACTGTATCATGTTATGATCAACATATGAAACTGCCAGAGGAACCTTTACCCTGTCAATGCCAATAGCCTCAAATTGCAGCCAAGCCATAGTGCCGGTAGCGTCTTGCGTATAAACTTCGTCTATATTGAGTTCTATGGAAGTCCCCTCTTTTAACTGCCCATTTTTTAAGTGTGAGCGTAATATTTTTTGCGTGAGATTATCATTTTGCAAAGGATACCTCCAGTTATAATGAAATTTTAAGACAATTTATAAGTCTATCATAGATTAAACTGAAATTTCCATAGTACTGAAAAATACTGTATAATACAAAATCCTATATATTCAACGGATTATAGAATTAGGCATCAAAACTCACTTCATAACAATTCCCCTTACTACTCATAGTCTGATGTCATTTAAAGCTCCATGGGTTTTTTTGATGGTTGATAAATGTTTTTTCTTGCAACACTGGGATTACTTCTTCTTTTTCCTCAACAAAACAATTATATAATTGATAATATTTAAAATCTATTTTACCCCCAGTTTTCCCGTTTCGGTTCTTTAATATTTTTATTTCAATTTCTCTTGGGGTCTTCTCTATTGCTTTATACATGTCAAAATCTGTGTTCTTTTTTTTGTCTGCTATACCTTTTAATTGCATACCTAATAAAACATCCGCGCTATACTCAATAGCTTCAGTCTCTTTAAACGCTTCCATAGTTACAGGGTCTATACAGCTCATGCTTGTTAAACTTGAAATAACTATTATAAGGGTCTTAGAGTCCCTGCTTATACGCTTCAATTCCATAACTGCCTTGATTGAGTTTTGTTTATCGCTTGCCATGAGATTATAAGGGTTTAATAATTGTAAATAGTCAATTACCACTATTGGTACTTTGCCCGTAAGTAAAATATGCTTATCTATTGATGCCCTGACCTCATTTAATCCTAATTCTCCTATGCCTTCATGAATATAAATTTTATCTGCAAATTTATTATATTTACTTTCTGCAAGGACAATAAGGTCTTTTACTTCAGGACTATAAGTTTCATACCGTTTAATGTCTGTTATGCCTCTGGTTGTATTTGCAAGTCTTTTATCTATACAGGCTTCAAAAGTTAATCTGCTTATACTTTTAGCCATAAGTTCATATCTTGCCATTTCAAGACTAAAATATATAATATCTTGCCCCTGTTCTGCTATTTGATCGGTAATTTGTAATACCAATGATGTTTTACCCATAGAAGATACAGCCACTATAACATATAAACCTTCATATAACCCTCCTCCTAAATAATTGTCAAACCGTGGAAACCCTGTAGGGATGCAAGGGGTATTTACTCTATCATTAATACCCTTAATAAATGGATGATATCTTGCGCTGGTTTTTAAATACGCCTCTTTTTCAACTGCTGTTTCTTCCGCTTCGCTCTCTGTATCCATGACTTATATCGTCTCCTGTTAAATTGTTACTGTATTAATCGGGAATAGGTATAATTATAACACAGTTTTACAAAATAAATGGAAGCATTCAGCACAGAGGTATGCAGAGGAAAAAAAAAGTTAAGAAAAAACCATTGAGACGTCCTCTTTTGGATGCATATTCATAACATCCATGCTCAATATCTCGCATAAAAGTGAAAAACTAAAAACTATTCACCACAGAGATCACAAGATCACAGAGAAAAGATTTAATAATATTTTTCATAATTTTATATCATTCTCTGTGTACTCTGCGGTGAATATTCATTTAGTTTCTTCTGCGCCTTTAAGGCGAATTCTTGACATCTATCTAAAGATAATTAAAGGTCTAAAAAAATATTGAAAATATCTTTTTTTTAGTGTATTTTATGCTATACTTGTTATAATATTTGATTAGCCAGTGCCGGAGTGGCGGAACTGGTAGACGCAAGGGACTTAAAATCCCTCGGGTTTAGGCCTGTGCCGGTTCGAGTCCGGCCTCCGGCATTAATAAAATTGTCATAGTCAGACTCCTTGGCTAAATTTATTAATGGAAAGATATATAAAAAGTTTATGATAAGAAAAGCTATATTACCAGCAGCAGGATTGGGAACAAGATTTTTACCTGCAACTAAGGCTTCGCCTAAAGAGATGTTACCGATTGTTGACAAACCAATGATCCAGTATTCTGTTGAAGAGGCAGATAGCTGCGGTATCAGCGAATTTATAATTATCACAGGTAAAAACAAGAGGGCTATAGAAGATCATTTTGACAGCGCCTTTGAACTTGAGGAAAATCTTCGTCAAAAGGGCGATAATAGATTAATAGATGAGATCACTAAACATAGATCCCTTCGTTTTGCATATATTAGACAGGGCCGCCCGATTGGACTTGGAAATGCTATATTATGCGCTCAGCCATTTGCAAATAAAGAGTCTTTTGCCGTACTTTTAGGCGATGATATTATTGATCCAGACGATAAGCTGCTATCTGATATGATAAAAATATACGATAAATATAATGCGCCAGTTATTGCGCTTAAGGAGATACCTTCTAAAGATGTCTCAAGGTATGGCGTGATTGATGGAGTGAAGATAGACGAGCATTTATATCGCATAAAAAATTTGGTTGAAAAACCGTCAGTAGCAGAAACGCCCTCAAATCTTGCAATTTTAGGAAGATATATTTTAACGCCTGATATATTTGAGATATTGAAAGAAATGCCGCCGGGCAGAAATGGTGAATACCAACTCACAGACGCTCTCAATGTTTTAGCTAAACGGCGGGATGTATATGGATTTTTATTCAAAGGCAGACATTATGATGCCGGCGATAAGTTTGGATTCTTGCAGGCAACAATTAGTCTTGCATTAAAACGTCCAGAGTTTTCAGAGCAGTTAAAGGCTTATATTACCAACTTGTCGCAAACTTTTTGATTAACTAAAAATAACTAAATAGGTAATTAGTAATACTGATTTATTAATTGTAAATGTTGGGGAAGCAATCTCCAAACCTTGGGGTGAAAAAATATTATGGTAGATTTTGAACAAAAAGATGAAGCCGTAGAAATACCTAACAACTTGCCAGTCCTGCCTGTTAGAGATATAGTTGTGTTCCCATATATGATATTGCCTCTATTTGTAGGCAGAGAAAAATCCATAAAGGCAATTGATCATGCTATTGGGACAAATAGAATGGTATTGCTTTTGACTCAGAAAGACCATAATGTTGAAGACCCAATAAAGAGCGATCTTTACAGTATTGGTACGGTTGGACTGGTTATGAGGATGCTTAAACTCCCTGACGGCAGGGTCAAAATACTTATTCAAGGACTTGCAAAGGCAAAATGCCTGAATATTTTAGAACATGATGATTTTTATATAGCTGATATTGAAAAACTGCATGAAGAAAAACCAGAGATAATGACCCTTGAGATAGAAGCCCTGACAAGAAATGTAAAGACAATGTTAGATAAAGCCCTTGTCCTTGGCAAGACTATACAGCCAGACATCTTAATAGTTATTGAAAACCTTGATGACGCTGGCCGTCTAGCAGACCTTGTGGCATCAAATATAGGATTAAAGCCTGATCAGGCGCAAGAAGTGCTTGAGATTCAAAATCCAGTCTTTCGTCTTAAAAAGGTCAGCGACATTCTTAGTCGAGAGGTTGAGTTATTGACCGTTCAACAAAAGATTCAAACAGATGCAAGAGGCGAGATTGACAAGACCCAAAGGGAATATTTTTTACGTGAACAATTAAAGGCAATTCAGAAAGAGCTTGGCGATATTGATGAACGAATGGAAGAGATTAACGAGTACAAAAACAAGATAACTAAGGCAAAAATGCCTGCCAAAGTACAAAAAGAAGCTGAGAAGCAGCTTAAAAGAATAGAAAAAATGCACCCTGACAGCGCTGAGGCTTCAATTGTCAGGACATATCTTGACTGGCTGGTAGAGCTTCCTTGGTCAAAATCTACAAAGGATAATCTAAATATCAAGACTGCAAAGAAGATTCTCAATCAAGACCACTATGACCTTGAAAAAATTAAAGAACGTATTTTGGAATATCTAAGCGTTAGAAAGTTAAATCCTAAGATGAAGGGACCAATCCTATGTTTTATAGGGCCTCCTGGGGTTGGTAAGACCTCGCTTGGAAAGTCCATAGCTAAGGCTCTAGGCAGAAAATTTGTCCGAAATTCATTAGGCGGAGTTAGAGATGAGGCTGAGATTAGAGGACATAGAAGGACATACGTTGGCGCATTACCTGGGAGAATTATTCAAGGTCTAAAACAGGCTGGAACAAATAATCCAGTATTTATGCTTGATGAAATAGATAAGATTGGTCTTGATTATAGGGGTGATCCATCCTCAGCGCTTTTAGAGGTGCTTGACCCTGAGCAGAACAATTCATTTAGCGATCATTATCTTGGCGTGCCATTTGATCTTACAAAGGTCATGTTTATAACCACTGGGAATGTGACAGACACAATACCTGGGCCACTGCGGGACAGGATGGAGATAATAAGATTATCTGGTTATACAACTGAGGAAAAAATAGGAATTGCTGAAAATTATTTAATCCCAAAACAATTAAAGGAACACGGACTCAATAAAAATCTGATAAAGCTCTCAGACTCTGGCTTATCTAGTCTGATAACGCAATATACACGCGAGGCAGGGGTTCGAAATCTTGAAAGAGAGATAGCAAATCTGTGCAGAAAGGTTGCCAAAAAGATTGCGGAAGGCAAGAAAAGCAAGTATATCATAAGCGCAAGAAATATAGATAAATACCTTGGAGCGCCAAAAAATCTCCCTGAAGAAGAGATGAAAAAAGACGAGATAGGCGTTGCCACAGGACTAGCATGGACTGAAACTGGCGGTGATATAATCTATATTGAATCTACAACGATGAAGGGTAAGGGCATACTGACTCTTACTGGCCAACTTGGGGATGTAATGAAGGAATCTGCGCAGACAGCGCTTTCATATATTAGATCAAGGTCAAGTGAACTTAATATTAATGAGGCAGTTTTCAGCAAGAGTGATATACATATACACATTCCCGCTGGAGCAATTCCAAAAGACGGGCCGTCTGCAGGCATCACAATGACAACTGCGCTTGCCTCAACTCTAACAGGCGTGCCAGTAAATAAAAACATAGCCATGACTGGAGAGGTCACACTGCGAGGAAATGTCCTGCCTATAGGCGGATTAAAAGAAAAAATACTAGCTGCAAAACGTATGGGAATAAAGATTCTGATAATCCCAAAGCGTAATAAAAAAGACCTTGATGAGATTGCTAAATATATCAAAAAGGATACAGAGTTTTTCTTAGTTGAAGATATGTTAGAGGTTTTAAAGATAGCGTTAAAACATCCTGAAAAGACAAGCCCTGCTAAAAAGTCGACTTCAAAGGTCAAGGATGCTGCTTCAACAATCCTTGCTTCTTGAGGAACACCGCTTGTGGATAGAAATGCTGCTCTCAGATATTGGTGAAAATGGTCTTATTGAATATATCAAGAGACACTCCTTTAAACTTATCCCAAATAATAAGGATATTATTATTGGAATAGGCGATGATGCCGCTGTCATAAAGACTGGCGCAGGCAGCCAATTATTAGTCACAACAGATTTAATGACTGAAGGCATACATTTTGATCTCTCTTATACAACTTATTATCAATTAGGATTCAAGCTGATTTCTGTAAATGTAAGTGATATATATGCAATGTCAGGCACTCCAGCATATGCCCTGCTTGCATTATCATTCCCAGCTAAAACTAAAGAAAGTGATTTTAATCAGTTTATTAATGGAATACTCAATGCGCTGCATTTATATAATACTGCATTAATAGGCGGTGATACTTGTAGTTCTAAGCGTGATATGACAATCTCTGCAACTGTAATGGGATACTCTGCTCATCCGATACCAAGAGATACCGCAGTGTTAGGCGATAATATATATGTCACAGGATATACAGGCGACTCAGCCTGCGGTATGGAGCTTTTAAAGAGGATAAATAAGACTGTGGATATTGAAAAATTTTGTAGTGGTAACCCAAAAGGGCAGGCACAAGACCTGCCCCTACATTGGGATATTATGTCTCCATTGATGAAAAGACACCTTATGCCTCATGTTAAGATGCCTGATATTGAAGGGCTAAAGGTTAATTCAATGATGGATATTAGCGACGGTCTGGCGATAGACCTAAAAAAACTCTGTACTGCTAGCGGATGCGGCGCAAGTATTTATCAAGACCGCCTGCCCATTTCTCCACAGATGGCGAAAGCTTCCGAATATTTAAAGCTAGACCCAATGAATCTCTGTCTTAACGGAGGAGAGGATTATCAGTATCTTTTCACCTCGCCAGATGTAATAGATTGCGCATTTTGCATAGGTAAGATAACATCAAATGGGATTATATTAATAGATAAATATAATAAAGAGACGCAGCTTGGTGATTGTGGTTATGAGCATTTTAAGTAATATCAAAGGGAAAATTAGGCAGGTAATGAATACTGACGATACTCCCATGAGACTGGCACTATCCTTTGGGATAGGGGTTTTTATAGCCATTTCGCCATTATGGGGACTGCATACGCTTTTAGGTATTGGTTTGGCATTTATATTAAATCTCAATAAATTGGTCACAATTGCAGGGGTTTACGTGTCAAATCCATGGACATTTATCCCTATTTATTCTTTTACAACTTGGTTTGGGATTAAAATAATGGGCAAAGATATTCAATCTGTGAAAATAGACTGGGAACATATTGATTTAACCAATTTTATTGATTCAATAAGTATTTACTTATGGCCATTTGTAATTGGTTCAACGATAATAGCCATAATCTCTGGATTAATAAGCGGAGGTATAGTTTATTATTATTTTAAACATAGAGAAAAAGAAAAAGCTTTAACCGCAGAGATGTAGGGGCAACCCTTGTGGTTGCCCTGAATAAAGCAATAACGCTGAACTCAAAAAAAGGGCAGGCACAAGACCTGCCCCTACATCTCTGTGGTGAAAGTCTTTTCTTTTCTAAGGTATAACTATGAAGATTTTTAGAGAAAGCAAGATTTTTAAATCGCCAGTGATTAATATAATTTTATTTATATTAACGCTTTTTTCAACCATGTTTGCAGGGCTGATACAAAAAGGAATAGACCCAATATTAATGTTTACCACAGGATTCAAATACTCAAGGATACTGGAGGGACTGCCGTTTTCTCTGACATTAATGACAATACTCTCCTCTCATGAATTTGCGCATTATATAGCGTCAAAGAAAAATCATACGATTGCAACTCTGCCATATTTCATTCCAGCCCCGTCAATCATCGGTACATTTGGGGCATTTATTAAGATGAAGACACCAATAATCTCAAGGAAGTCACTGATTGATATTGGCGCATCTGGCCCTATTGTAGGGTTTATCGTCTCTCTTATAGCAACAATCATTGGGCTGACACTCTCGCATATAGTCAGTGTTCCACAAACTGTAGAGGGTCTAAAACTTGGAGACTCTTTATTATTTAATCTTATTTCAAGGATAATAATCGGTATGCCAAAGGAAGGATATGATGTCATGCTCCATCCAATAGCATTTGCGGGATGGATTGGATTTTTTGTGACATCTCTGAATCTGCTGCCAATTGGACAGCTTGATGGAGGTCATATCTCATTTGCAATATTTGGCAGCCGTCAATTGATAATATCAAGGGTAATGATAGGCGCCCTTGTGCTGTTTGGAATATTATATTGGAGAGGCTGGCTGGTGTGTGGAATAGTTTCAATAGCGCTTGGTCATAAACATCCGCCTTTAATGGTGTGGGAAAGCCCGCTTAATAAGACAAGAAGGATGATAGCTTATGTCTCTCTGGTTATATTTATAATAACATTTATTCCGATGCCGTTTATTATTACTGAGTAATAGAGCCTCTTGCAAAAGTAATAAAAAAACATATTAAAAAGAAAAGGAATTCACCTCAGAGGCACAGAGAACGCAGAGAAAAGATTTGTACGCGTTTTTTAATTTTACTACTATGAATGCAGCTTGGTATTACGTATTGCAGATTGGTACAAAGCAGCTTTTGAATGCAATAACCCCCAAAATAATAATAATTATCCAAAAAATTCGCCACATTAAGCGCAAGGCCCAAACTCCAGGGAATGACCTGCCATATTTCCTTTCTTTGTCTAAAGCATTAAAATAAAATATCCAGTTTGCCAAAAAGCCCGGAAATATTCCAAATAAATATAAAACAATCGTAATAACAACTTGAAGCGAATAGTCATAGTTAGGGGCGTTAAGTTGATAATTGGTTGAATTACGTTGATTTCCTGAGGTATTTGTTGCATCGCCAAACATCTCGCCGCAATGCTTACATTTAATTGCGCCATCCATGATTTTTTCTTTACAAAATGGACAAACAGCCATCATTATTCCTTAACGACAGATTCAATTTTACTCAAAAGATATAGAACCCAAATCAAACACAGGACCTTCCTTGCATACACGGCTGAACCCAGTATTCAACTTAACAACACAGCCAAGACATCCTCCAATCCCACAAGCCATGTTGGTCTCAAGTGTAACCCTTATATCTAATCCCATTCCCTTAAATCTCTCTGCCATAGCCTTATACATGCCATGAGGACCGCAGCTATATATAAGTTTCTGGTTTTTAGTAGTCAATAAATACCGATGCAGAGAATCAAGTATAACGCCTCTATCGCCAGAGCTTCCGTCATCAGTAGATATAAATATGTTATCGCAGTATTTCTTGATATCTCCTAAAAATAACAGTTCTCCCGCAGTCTTAGCGCCATAAAATACAGCTGATGAGCCATGTCTTTTGATATACATATATAAAGACGCAATCCCCATGCCTCCAATAACTGATATTGGCAATTGTGAATCTTTGACTTCTGTAAACCCATTTCCAAGAGGCCCAAGCACAGAGACCTTATCACCAACGTTTAATTTGGAGAGCAATGCCGTACCCCTCCCCATAATCCTTATCAAAAAGGTCATTAACCCATCCTCAAAATCAAATACACAAAACGGTCTGCCAAGCATTGGGTCAATGGACTCTGGTGTTTTAATCATGCAAAATTGACCGGGCAGAGGTATGGGCATATTGGGGTCAACCGAGATAGTAAGGGTATAATATCCATTTTCTTGAAGGGGTTGTCTTGTAATAACCTCTGATATAAAAGACCTATTCAAATGTTATTTCCAATATCTCATATTCAATAGTTCTGCCTGGGGCTTGAACCTTGACCTCATCACCCTTTTCTTTACTGATAAGGGCTTTGCCTACAGGCGAGGTGATAGAGATAATACCTTTTTTGACATCTGCCTCATCTGCTCCAAGCAGTTGATATACGATTTCTTCATCTGTATCAATATTTAGAAGCCTGACCTTTGCGCCGAATGATACCCTGCTTGTGCTTAATTTTGAGGTATCTATGACTTGAGCGGCAGCTTTTTTAGACTGAAGCTCCTGAATACGCCCAACAATAAAAGACTGGCGTTCTTTAGCTGCATGATATTCTGCATTTTCAGAGAGGTCGCCATGCGCCCTTGCTGTAGCTATGTCAAGAATATTTTTGGGTCTTTCTATTTTAATAAGCCTGTCGAGTTCTTCAGTCAGTTTTTTAAAACCGTCAGGGGTCATTGGAATTCTATCCATGAAATAAATCCTCCGCTAATTTTATATTATTATAGCATTTAATTTAATCAATTTTTTTATTTTTCTCTATGTCTTATTAATTACAAATCAATTTATTATCATCTGTCGTGGTTCTGAAACTAAAATACGTGTAAGTTTTTAATACATAGGAGTAGTATAACTTCAATTACAATCACGGCAAAATACATTAATTGAATGATACCGATAAGCCGTAGGAATCGTTTTTATAAGTTTATAGTTTGACAATATTTTTTTAAAAAGTGAAGGATAAACATTAATGTAATGATCAGGCAGATAGGGATCTTGACATTCAGCAGTTAAGATATATGCAGGGTTATTAACACTGATGTTTCTTAAAGAAAGGGACAACTTTGAGAATAATTATCCAAATTTTAAAATCTCAAAATGTGTTTATCATACGATATTTCATTATTGGATGGCTGGAGGATATAACTTACCGCCTCTGATGCCAAAATGGTCTTTAGGGATTATTCGTTTTAGTGAAAAGTTATTGAAACCATTTGGAAATATGCTTGCGTCTTTTATCTATATAATATTAGAAAAAGTTGAATAAGCGCAAAGAAATCTTAAATCTTTATCTATCTATCAACATCCTCAAGAGAGATGAGATTGTTTTTTGCATATCTTTTCTATCCACAATCATATCTATAAGTCCATGACTCAATAAAAACTCTGCTTCTTGAAAATGCTCGGGCAGTTTTTGTTTTATTGTTTGGCTGATTACACGCGCCCCTGCAAAACCAATCAAACTCTTTGGCTCAGCAATTATTATATCCCCAAGCATGGCAAAACTTGCGCTCACGCCTCCAAATGTTGGGTCTGTTAAAACAGATAGATATGGCAGAGAGTGTTCCTTGAGCCTGCCAATAGCCGCAGATATCTTGGACATTTGCATAAGTGAAAAAATCCCTTCCTGCATCCTTGCCCCTCCAGAGGATGAAAAAATTACTAATGGATAGCTGGCTTCAATGGCAGAATTAACTGCCCTCACAATCTTTTCACCTACTGCGCTTCCCATACTGCCGCCAAGAAATGAAAAATCCATCACTACAAGCAATAACGAAATTCCTTTAATAGAAGCAATCCCTGTTATTACAGTCTCATTTAGCTTGCTCTTTTCCTGACTTTTTTTCAACCGATCTTTGTATGAGATAGTATCAACAAAATTAAGCGGGTCTGCAGAGATCAGATTAAGATTTGTCTCAACAAAACTTTCTTGATCAACTAAGAGATTTATCCTAGTATATGCGCCAATTCGTGAGTGATAGTTACATTTTGGACAGACCTCAAGATTTTTAATAAACTCCCTGCTGTAAACAATCTCTTTGCAGGATGCGCATTTTACCCATAAACCTTGAGGAATCTTGACTGTTTTTTCAGTCTCAGGGTCCCCAATTTTTTTAAACCATGCCATATTATTTCACCTTATATATAGTTTCATTCAAAGATATAAAGCTTTCACCGCAGAGGCTCAGAGTTTCGCAGAGAAAAGATTTAATAATAATTTCATAAATCTTTTATTTTATTTATTTTTTTCTTCCTATACGTTTCTCTGCGTCTCTGCGACTCTGCGGTGAATTATTTTTTTAGTATTAATGTTTGAATTCAGACAGATTTATCTTAACATTATTATATTCTTCCTTTAACTTGGTATATATCTTCATGTAATCCACTCTATCGTTAGAGCGGCAATGCTCTTCGATTATCTTGCTTATCCTTGATAATTCAATTGCTCCGACGTTTGCGCTGCTTGATTTCAGCCTATGAGAATACATTCCAAGTTTTTCTAAATCTTGTCCTTTTATTGAATCTAAGATATTTTCAATCAACATCTCAGTATCATTAATAAATATTTCAATTAGGTCATTAATGCCTTCTCCCATTAAGTTTTTAAGATTATCAAATATCTTTGGATCAATAGCGTTAGTGACAGATAGAGCAGACTCTGTGACACTTTTATTGTTTATGTGATTTGTCTTATTATTATTTTTTGCAAACCAGCGGTTAAGGATATTTTCAAGGTCTGTCTGTTTGAGGGGCTTGGACAGATAATCATCCATACCTGCTCTATGACAGCGCTCCTGATCTCCTTGCATAGCATTAGCCGTAAGGGCAATTATTGGGATATGACGTTTTTCTTTTGAGGTTTTCTCTAGTTTGCGTATCCTTCTTGTTACCTCAAATCCATCCATTTCAGGCATCTGGCAGTCCATAAATATCAGATTATATGTATTCCTTGAGATTGCCTCCATTGCCTCAAGACCATTTGCCGCAAGGGAGTGATTATATCCTAATATATCAAGCATCTTGGATGTCACTCTCTGATTAACCATGTCATCTTCAACGATTAATATCCTTTCATCTTTGCGAGGCAGTAAAATATTTTTACTGCTCTGCTTGTAAACAAGCGCGTTATCAGGATTGCGTGAAAATTCAAGCAGACAATTATAGAGTCTTGACTGACGTATCGGTTTATGCAGGTAATAGTGCATACCTGGCTTCAGGGAATCTTTATCAGCTAATCGTCTGCCAGGAGGAGTGAGTATAATTATCTTTACATTTGACATCACAGGGTCAACATTTATGGAATTAAGCATAGTCTCTACTCCTAAACATTGCGTTGAAAGGTCCACGATTATAACGTCAAACGCCTCGCCATTTTCGGCTGCATTATGCATCATATTTGATGCAGAGTGACAGTCAGAAGCAGTATGATAACTTATATCCCATTTAGTCAGGATTCGCTTTAGGACATTGATGCTTGTCTGTTTTTCATCTACCATCAAGATTCTTAGTTTGCTGATACTTGGGTCAATTGGAGGCAGAGCTGCAGCACCCTCTGTTTGTTTTTCTAATTCAACATTAAACCAGAATGTGCTGCCAACCTCTGGCTCGCTGTCTACGCCAATCTCGCCTCCCATTATCTCAACAAGCTGTTTAGATATAGCAAGTCCAAGCCCTGTGCCACCATATTTTCGAGTTGTTGAGCCGTCTAATTGCGAAAAATATTGAAATAATCGTTGTTTTCCATTATATTCAATGCCAATTCCAGTGTCTTTAACCTTAAAACGCAGATTAATAGTCCTTTCAGTCTCATCTATAAGCTCTACAAAGACCATTATCAGCCCTTGATGGGTAAATTTTATGGCATTATTTATCAGATTTGAAAGCACTTGCTGAAGCCGTGTTGGATCGCCTTTGACAGATGTAATCAGATCATTAGGCAGCAGACAATTAAATTTAAGCCCTTTTCCGTAAACCTGTCCAGCGTGAAGCTCTACAACATCTTCAATCATGGTTCTAAGATTAAAATTGGTTGTCTCAAGCTGCAGCTTTCCTGCCTCAATCTTAGACAGGTCTAATATGTCGTTGATTATAGATAATAGTAATTTGCCAGAACTATTTATAGTTTCTATATATTCACGCTGTTCAAGGGTGGTTTGGGTGCTTAGAAGCAAGTCTGTCATTCCAAGCACTCCGTTCATAGGAGTGCGGATTTCATGAGACATATTTGCTAGAAATTCTGATTTTAACCTTGCTGATTCAACTGCTATATCGCGGGCTCGTTTCAACTCAGCCTCTACATGTTTTTGCAGGGTAATGTCTGCTCCATAAACATATATATAATCAGATTCTGGATTGCCTTTATATGTAAATAGGAAATTTCTATCACCAATAATGGATTCGTGTTGAAGTGTGTCAGAATCGTTCAAGATTTTTTTAAATCTGCTTCTTTTGATACCAGGACAAACATTAAGCCATGATTTTCCGATTAAGTCCTTGTTTTCAAAGATGATAGATGTAGCGCTGTTAATGAATAAAATGTTGCCATTTCTAGCTAACCTCACGACAGGGGCAGGATTCATCTCGGCAAATAAGGCAAGTTCTTTTAGATCTTCGTCAGATTTTTTGCGTTCAGTAATGTCTTCTTTTATTGATAAATAATGGGTTATCTGATCTTCTGAATTTCTGATAGGGGTGATGGACGCAAATTCCCAATATAACACGCCATTTTTCTTGACATTATGAAACTCTCCATGCCACTCTGCGCCAGATGAGATAGTTTCCCAGAGTTTTTTATATTGCTCTTTAGGCATCTGCCCTGATTTTAGAAATCGAGGGTTTTTACCAATGACCTCATCTGATGAGTAACCAGTAAGGGTTGTAAATCTAGGGTTTACGTATTCAATACTGCCGTCAGTATCGGTTATAATAACTGCGTTTGGGCTTTGTTCAACTGCCCTTGATAAAGCGCGCAATTCCTTTTCTACCCTTTTTCTTTCAAGTATACCAGCAAGTGTATTAGCGACAATCTTTAGGAAATTTTCTTCATGGGTCTTTATCACATGCCTAAAATCAAGGTGCAGGGCAAGGACTCCGATAATCTTTTTGCCAAGTTTTATAGGAACGCTATAATGGCTGTGCGGATCGTCTGCCTTGCCATAACCAATGTGCTGTCTGTCAGAACTTAACGCAAATTCTAGACTACCAGATTCTGCTGCCCTTCCGCAGAGACAGAATCCAAATGGCACTTGTGAGCATTGCTTCTGAAGGGCGGGAGGAAAATTTCTCTGCGTTTTCAATACAAGAGTTTCGGGGTCGTCTTGAACAAGGAATATACCGCCCTTTGGAAATTTAGGAAGCCAAGGAATGGAAAGAACCTCATCAAGGATAAGTTCAAATTGATTCTGAAATGGCAGGTTTCTCATGCTAATTTTCACAATGGAATTTAGAATTTTTTGCTGCTCATTGCTAATCTTGAGTTCTTCTTCAACTGCCTTTCTATTGGCAATTTCTTCAATAAGTTGTTGGTTAGCGGATTTAAGCTCTGTATTTCGTTCAATGAGGAGTTTTTCAAGACCATAACGGAAACTCCTAATATCTTTACCCCTTTCAAGGACATCTAATAAGACCTTTCTCACTCTTTCAGTAACGATTAATTTATCTTCAAGGGCAGACTTTGTATAATCAATTTGTTTGATATTAAATATACTGGCTATTCGGTTTCTGACCTTTAGCGCTAGCATTCGTATGCTTGTTATGATATTAGGATTATACATATGGGTTATTATATCATATTTGATAGAAGATTGAGTAATATTTTTTGTGGTGGGTGATGATTGATGGCTAAAAAAAGATAGAATTCACTGCAGAGACGCAGAGGAAGATATAAATTTATAATATCAGCAATTCTCGGTGAGAAAAAATACTGAGTTATAGCAAGGGATACAGAAGATGAAAAAATAATATTTTCGTAATGAATAATTATTTTATAGTGTCAAAATTTTGACACTAGATTTTTAATATTCAAATGTGTTATGTTTTATTATGACAATAAAACGACACTTGAGTTTTAATGCATTACGCAAAAAAATGTCTAAGACTTTTTTGACTCTTAACGATCATCGTGATAGCGCTAAGGTAAGCTATAGGTTACATGACGTTTTAATGAGCGGGTTTGCAATGATGTTTTATCAAGATAAGTGTCCTACAAACTGGGGCAAGATCATTCCCAAGCGGAATCAATTATTGATACAAAACTTAAAAATTATCCCGACAGTGCTAAATTAAGACTTAAACAGAAAATTTTAATTGAGAGGTGCAATAAACCGTGGTCAGTCACTATTTTAAATTCTATGCTCACTCAAAATACAGGGCAGGCACTCAGGTCTACCCCTACAACCCACATTCCATGCTTAATTTATTTAGCAAAACTAAAAATCCTAACAATAAGCGCAAGGGCTTCATGATTCACTACAATTAAGGCGCATAGAATGACAATAAGCTACAGCTTCATCTGGAATAATAATTTGGTTACAAACTTGTCAATCTTGACGTTAAGTTCAGACCCAACCTCTTATAATTTCAGCTTTAAGCCGAATCTCAAGATTGTCTATCTTGCCGTTAAGCCGTGTATAGGTTAGTTGTAAATCAGCCTTTGTCGCAAGCTCCTTTTTAAATTCATATAATTATTGAATAAATTATTGATTTTATTGAATTATTTTAAGATTTATTCAATTTTTTACAGTATAATCCGTTCTAAAGAGGCTCTGCGTTTAACGCTATTTGACCCCGCAGATGATGCCTGCATCATTAGGCCCTTTGTATGGGAGTCGTTTAATATCCTTTAATCCAGCATCTTTGAGCATTCCCTTAATTTGACTCTCTGAGTAAGCCTGCCCATCTGGAGTTCCTATGAGCATATTTAATGAGAAGAGAGCTGGAAATAGCGGGCCATCCATAGTATCGTTGAGAATAAATTCATGGATAAGCAGCAGCCCGCCTGGATTTAGCGCGGCAACTGCCTTATTTATAATGGTCATACATCCGCTAAAACCTTCTGCGTGTAAGATATGCGAGAGCCATGCGGCATCGTATTTCCCTTCAACTGGGTCATCTAAGTAGTTACCCGGGATAAAATTTATCCTATCACTAAGATTAAATCTCTTGATTGTTGACTCAGCAAATGGCTTTGTTGTTGCAAGGTCATAGACTGAAGCCAAAAGTCGCGGGTTTTGTAGACAGAAATATATGGCATATGTTCCAGGGCCGCCACCAAGGTCAAGCAGTGTCAATTTGTCTGATAGCGGGACATCTTTAACTAGATTTGGCGCAGTATTACTTGCCTGATTAAACATCCCCAATAAAAAACTCTCTCTTTTAACCTCATCTGTAAATGATGCCCTTCCCCTTACTGGTTTACCAGTCATCACGCTTGTATCAAGTTTTGAGAAGCCCTCAACAAGGTGGTGGTGGTGCTTTATGATATATCCTATATAATTAGGTGATACTGTAGAGAGATAATCATAGCTGCCTGAGGTATTGCTATATTCATTGCCAGACTTTGTAACCAAACCCATTGCAATGAGGGCATTAAGTAGTTTAATGAGCGCTAACGCATCGCATCCTATTTTTTTTGCAGCCTCTTCTGCGCCGACCTTAGCTTTACCTAATACTGTAAATAGATCAAGTTTTACGCCTGCATGAAGTGTGCATGCCTGCCAGTAACTTCCTGAAATACCTAAGAGTTTACCCGGTGTCCATTGAGTCTCTTCCATATAAATACCTCCTATATGATCTTAATCCTGAGCAAAGGTAAAGATTAATATTTTCACCAAACTTGCTCAGCGCCTTATCTTAGATTTAATAATCTTCACTAAATTAACTCTATTTTGTCAAATGTGTGTAAGTCAGAATAAAAATGTCCTGTTTGACAATCAAGGATAGACATTCTATGTTGATAACAAACCCTTCCCTGTTCACCAGATTCTATATCACCTGAGATTTACGAAATCTATATGAATCCCGAAGTCCTTTTCCTTTAACAAGTTCATTACTGACTGAAGATCATCTTTCTTTTTGGCTCGCACTCGAAGTTGGTCTTGCATAATTTCTGCCTGTACCTTTAACTTAGCGTTTTTTATCTCCTTGACCATTTCTTTGCCTTTTTCAGTTGGAACACCTTGCTGAACTACTATATGCTGTTTTACTGTTGACAAGTGCGCAGATTCAATCTTTCCGTAAGATAGAGCGTTAAGGGGGACTTTTCTCTTAATTAGTTTGCTCTGAAAAATATCAATAACGCTTTTCAGCTTATAATCGTCATCAGAAACTATAGTAAGCTCATCTTTACCCTTATCCAAAGTAATGCTGCTTTTACTCCCCTTAAAATCAAACCTTTGGCTAATTTCCTTCATTGCCTGCTCAATTGCGTTTGAAACTTCCTGCATATCTACCTTACTGACTACGTCAAATGAATATTCTTCCATATTTATGACCTCCGTGCAATAAATTATACAATTTTCTGATTTATGAGTCAATTTTATTTTTTTAAACACGAAATAAATAAGGGGACGGTTCTCTCCAAATGACAAATCTAATTTTGATTGCGGGAGTATTTTCCTTAATTGTGGGAAGATCAAAATTCTAATAAACTGCAGTCCAGTTTTATTATCACCTTAATGCGCTTTCAATCAGCCATCTTATCAGCATTTCTACTTAGGAACAAAATTCCTTCCCAACTTCAACTGCTCTATCGTCCTGCCATGCTTAATCATTATTTCCACAAGCATTGCCTCTAATTCCTCTGGAGGCATCAATTTATCCGGCATATCAATAGAAAATATGCACATCTTAACCACTCTTTTGACAAGCGATACAATTGAAAACTCAAACAACTCCTCATCAAATCCCTCTGGGGCATTTTCTATTATTAATAACTCCGAATACCAAGTATCTGGAGTTGGCGCTATATCGACACAATCCATCCCTTTGCAAGTCTTTGGAACCGCGCCTTTTGATAATGCAAGCGTCCTTACCTTATGATTAGTAATTTGCAGCCCCTTTAAGGCAGGGTTTGAGGCAAGTCCATGTTTGCCTGCTGTTATCGGCAGAAATCGAGTCAGATTTATCCCAGAACAATATACAAGCCCTTCTATATCAGGCTTAATCCTGCTGAAAACAAAATTATTGACATAGATTAATGGTTTCATGAGTATCCTTTTTAACACAGTGAAAAACAAATTCACCGCAGAAGCGCGCAGAGAAAGAATTATAAATAATTTTATCTAATTTTGTAATTAATCCTTTTCTCATTAAGTCTTTTCTGTTTTCCTCTGCGTATCTCTGCGGTGAAATCTTTTCTCTGTTTTGGAATCAAGGTTTTCTCCTTAATATATCAAGCCCTAGGGTGATATTTATTATATTCTGTCTTTAATCTCTCAGACGTTATCTTTGTATAAATCTGAGTAGTTGAGATATCGCTGTGTCCAAGCATCTTTTGAATTGACCTCAAATCCGCCCCGCCTTCAAGCATATGAGTTGCAAAGCTATGTCTAAAGGTATGCGGTGATAAGACAATTCCAGTCTTCCTGCCATATTCCTTGATAGTCTGCCAAAATCTTATTCTAGTCATAGGAGTCCCTCTATTATTTAAAAATAAATATTTTGAAGCCGCCCCCTGACCCTTTAATAAATCATTGCGCAGTCCTGAGATATATTTTTTTAAGCTGTTAGATACTATTGTATTAATAGGAACTATCCTCTCTTTATTTCCCTTTCCAGTTACCCTGACAAATCCTGCCAAAAAGTCTACCTTGTCTATCTCAAGCATAACCAATTCGCTTACCCTTAGACCAGTTGAATATAATATTAGCAGCATATTAATATCCCGCTCTACAAATTTGTTGGTTAATTTGGTGTTTAGAATTGTAAATACATCATCTACACTAAGGGCAGATGGGATTTTTTCCCATTTCTTTGGCGATAACAGATTTTCAGACGGGTCATCTGTACGCAGTCTATCAATTATCATGTATCTGCAAAATGAACGAATCGTAGAGACGTATCTGGAGATTGAGGAAGATGTATAACCCTCATTACGCAAATATTCTATAAAGTTTAAGATATCGGTCTTTTGAAATATCTGTATATCATCTTTATCCAAAAATGAATAAAATCTATTCAAATCCCTTTCATAGGAGGCTATGGTATTTTTTGAACGCCTTCTTTCTACGTCCAAATATATCAGGAAGCTTTTTATATATTTTTTCATCATAGAGAAAAACTATTCACCTCAGAGATGCAGGGGAGAACCTATGTGTCCGCCCTTTTTTTGAATTCTGTATGTATACTTTATCAAGGGCAGACACATAGGTCTGCCCCTACGAACTTAATCCTTTATTTTTATAGCTGCCGTCCTACGGCTTGATAATAGTCTTCAATCCCAGTTGATTCCTTCAATTTTGTATAAACATATTTTGCAATGTTAAAAAGATTGACCGTATCATCACGATTATATTTGATAAGGGTCTCAAGGGACTGCATGTTTCCATATTTATAATTAGACCAGAGTTTCACAGCATCATAACCGTTCATACCGTTTATATCGTCATCCCTGAAGATATTTAGGGATTGTTCTAATTTTTTAAGCCCTCCCTTGATTCCAAGCCTTCTTGAGCCAATACAAAGGTCAAAATGCAGGAGATTGACCTTTAATAATGGGTATCTCTTTAGTAAAAATGGCATATCAAAGACAGAGCCGTAAAATGTTATTAGATATTTATATGCGGATAATTCGTTATATATATTTTCCCATGTTAAATCCTCGTGCATAACGAGGCTTTTATATTCTACCCCATTATAAAAACCGACAACTGTAGGATAACCGCCTTGATCTGCAGACATTCCGTTTGTCTCAATGTCAAGACAGACTGCATCGCTTCTGAAAATCTCAAAGAACCTCCAATGTTCGACTTTCTGTATGTCTCTAATAAAAATTTTTTCATTTTTATTTTTCAGGTCTTCTTTATATTGCCCAAGCATAGCGTCAAAGAGGATTTTTTTTTCACGTGAGATAAAAGGTACGGTGTCTCTCTCTATAAAGTCGTCCCATGTAAAGATGCCGTTTTCCCAAAGTCTTTTCTCGGTTTTTTCACCCGCTCCGTCTAATATTGAAAATGTATTTCTTATCATATATTATTATACTTTGTCTTGAACCATGATTGGAATGATTAAATGATGGACAATGATTTTTTTTCTTTAATCATAGTTAATCATTCCAATCATGGTTTAGACCTATTCAAAAAGAGACGTACTAACATACCTCTCGCCAGTATCAGGAAACACTGTTACCACATTTTTCCCAATACCAAGGGTCTCAGCCACAGATTGAGCTGCATAGAAATTCGCCCCGGAGGATATTCCGCACAAGATTCCCTCATATCTTATAATCCTTCTCGCTGTCTCATAGGCATCCTCATCGCTTACTGTGATTATCTTATCAATTACATCCCTATTAAGCACATCTGGCACAAATCCAGCCCCTATCCCTTGTATTCCATGAATGTTTCTTATGCCTCCAGAAAGCACGGGACTTTTTGACGGCTCTACAGCTATAATCTTGACGTTTGTTCCAAATCTTTCTTTTAGAGTTTCGCCGACTCCAGAGATTGTCCCGCCAGTTCCAACTCCAGCAACAAAGGCGTCTACAACTGATAACTGTTCTAATATCTCAAGGGCTGTTGCGCCTTTATGCGCCAGAGGATTTGCAGGATTTTTAAATTGCTGCGGCTGGAAATATCCATGTATCTGCGCCAATTCTTCCGCCTTCTCAATAGCCCCAGGCATATCCGCAATACCATCTGTTAATATCAATTGCGCCCCAAACGCCTTTAACATATTCCTGCGCTCAATGCTCATTGTCTCAGGCATAGTCAGGATTAATTTATAACCCTTTACTGCGCATGTGAGAGCAAGTCCTATCCCAGTGTTTCCAGATGTAGGTTCAATTATTGTATCTCCATGCTTGATTAAACCCTGCCTCTCAGCATCTTCTATCATGGAGAGACTTATCCTGTCTTTAATTGACCCGCAAGGATTAAATGATTCTATCTTGGCATAAATATCCGCGCCCTTGAGATTAGGAAAACGTGTAATCCTAATCATAGGGGTATTGCCAATTAATTCTAAAACAGAATCTACAGGCTCTGCATGAAACATATCTCACCTTTTATTATTATATTTTAAACATATTGGTATTATAATCAATTGCTTATTTAAATGCCATTAATTATATTTTCTATTGACTTTTAACAGACATGCTTTGTAGTTTATAATCATGAATCACATCAATATATATAAATTATTAAAGAAATCCAATTGCGGTGACTGCAATGTGCGTTCATGTTTTGGATTTGCCATATCAGTGTTCAATGGAGAGCGAAAACTTGAGGACTGTCCGCATCTTGATAGTCAGACTTTTACAAAGATAAAAGATTCTATTAAGGTCAGAGATCACAGGGAAGAAATAGAGAGATTAATTGATCCGCTTAAAGATAAGATAGCCTTAGTTGACTTTCAAAAAGTTGCCTCTGGTCTTGGGGCAGAGGTCAAGTCTGGTATGCTTGCAGTTACGTGTTTGGGTAAGGAGTTTCTACTAGATACTAATGGAAATATCCATACACTATGCCATGTAAATCCTTGGCTCAAGGCGCCTCTGCTTCATTATGTAATAAATTCTGGCAATGCGCAACTTAGCGGGAAATGGATTTCATATGGCGAATTAAAAAATGGAATTATCATGGATCAATATTTTACAAAAAGATGTGAAGAACCTCTCAGAGATATTGCAGATAAATATGAGGGATTCCTTGATGATATGGTTACAATATTTAAAGGAAGTCAAGTATTTATAGAAAAAACAGATACCTCATGGATAATCTATCCCTTCCCAAAGGTGCCGTTTTTGATAATGTATTGGAAGGCAGAAGAACAATCGGATATTCCCTCTGAATCAAAATTAAAGATTCTCTTTGATAAATCTACAGATTATTTCCTTAATAATGAGATTATCTATGTGCTTGGGCGGGGATTGGTAGAGATGTTTACAAAGATTAGCGCCAAGCATTATGATATTATTTCATGATTTATTAAATTGTCTATAAAAAATCCTTAGAATGACAGATTTATAATTTATGTTGACTTTTATAGGAGCAGTACAGTAAGATTTATGAAATGATCTCATCGTGATATTATTTCATTATTCATTTTTGACAACCTTCAAATATAACTAAACAGTACATAGAAAGATAAATATTGTTTTTTCCCGTGTGAAAGCATAAATATTATCGTATTGTATAATGTTCATTATAAATTTTGAAAAATATAATATTTAAAAAATGAAAATATCAAAACAAAAAGCATTAGTCGAAAATGATTTATCATCAATGGACATCAAGAGTGATGAAGATGTTGAAGGTTATGATACTTCTATCCCTGATTCTAATCTTAATTATCCAATAGACAGTTTTTTAATAAGACATGAGACTAGAACAGCCTATGATGTGGTCAGAAGGGTAAAATCTGGTACAATTATTATGGATCCTGATTTTCAACGTGATTTTATATGGGAACCAGCTAAACAAAGCAAGTTTATAGAATCATTGTTAATGCGGTTACCTCTGCCTGTTTTTTATCTTGCTGAGAATAATGATGGCAGAACAATTGTTGTTGATGGACTTCAGCGATTAATGACTATTTTTCGTTACATAAATAATGTGTTTGCATTAAAAGGTTTAAAAGGTTTTAGCACAGAATTTAATAATAGAAAGTTTGAAGATTTGCCTCCTAAATATCAGAATTATATAGAAGATACTCAACTAATCCTTTATTTGATTGACAATAAGGTTCCAGTTCAAGCTCAATTGGATATCTTTGAACGCGTAAACAGCGGAGAAAGACTAACTCGTCAACAGATGAGAAACTGTATATATATTGGCAAAGGAACTAAATGGTTGAAAGAAATGTCAAATCATGACTTATTTTTGAAAGCTACAAGTAAAAGTATAAATAGTAAAACCATGAGAGACAGAGAGTGTATCAATAGGTATTGTGGATTTAAACTACTTGGTATTAAAGAGTATAATGGAGATATGGACGATTTTTTAGCTAAGACCTTACTACATATGAATACTCTTGATGATGGTGATTTAAATATTTTAAAAGATAAATTTATATTAAGCCTGAAAAATAATATTTCAGTTTTTGGACAACATGCATTCAGGAAGCATGATCCTCAAACACAATATAGAAGCATAATAAATATTTCTCTTTTTGATGTGTACTCTGTGATTCTCTCAAACCATAGTGAACAGGATGTTAATAATAAAAAGGAAGAAATCAGAGATAGTTTTTATGAGCTAATAAAAGACAATGATTTTCATAACTCAATATCACTTGGTACTAACGGTAGAAAGCAAGTATCTATACGATTTGAATTAGTTGAAAATGAAATCAATAGGATATTTAAGAGATGATAACTAAATTAAGACTTGAGTATTTTAAATGTTTTGAGAAAGTTCATTTACCATTTGCGCCACTTACTTTATTAAGCGGTTTTAATTCATCTGGTAAATCGACAGTACTTCAGTCATTAGTATTATTACATCAAACGATAATAGAAAACGAATGGAGTAACTCACTCATATTAAATGGAACAGATATCACCCTTGGTTCATTCGGAGATATAGTAGATAAAGTAAAGGGAAGATTTGATTTTTCAATTGGACTAGATACTGAAGAATATGAATGTATTTGGAAAATGAAAGATGAAAATAAAGATGAACTTTCTGCATCTTTAGAAGAAATTGAAATTAAAGATAACAAAAGTGTCAATGGAGATAAATGGAGTAGAAAAGAGCATTTAAATGATAACTACAGAAATATTGAAGAACAATCAATCTTTAGACTTTTTCCTAAAACTCTTATTGATAAATTTTCTGAAGCATCTAAACATTTTTCTGATATTTTATTCAACCTGTCTTACGTTTCATCTGAACGTATTGGCCCGCGTGAGACTTATGAACTAAGCTCAAAGCAAAGACATAGAAATGTGGGCTCTAAGGGTGAAAGGACTCCATGGTTTCTCTATGAATTTGGTGAAAGTAGGTATGTAGCTGATCAATTACAAATAAAAGGACATCCACCTCAACTGAAAAAGCAAACAGTGGCATGGCTTAATAAATTTTTTCCAAATAGCGATCTTAAAATTGAACTCATTAAAGGGACTAATTTAGTAACTTTAGGAATTAGTAGTGGAACAAAAACTTACCATAGACCTCAAAATGTTGGATATGGTATTACAAATGTACTGCCTATTCTCGTGTCTTGTTTAGGAAGCACTCATGGAGATGTAATATTAATTGATACTCCTGAATTACATCTTCATCCTGAGGGCCAATCTCTGATGGGAGAGTTTCTTTCATTAGTTGCTTCTTCTGGAGTACAGGTGATTGTTGAAACCCATAGTGATCATATACTTAATGGAATTCGCAAAACGGTAAAGACTACTAAACTAAATGCTACCGATCTCTCTTTTCTATTTTTTAAGCAACGAAGTGAAGATGATAAAGAATCACAAATAATTCATATTGAAATTGACAAGCAAGGGAACTTAAGTGAATGGCCAAAAGGTTTTTTTGACCAATTTGATGAAGATATTGCTACTTTATCTGGTTTGAGAGTTTAATATGGACTTTTACTTGAACGAATTATCACTCCATAGCCAATTTATTAGCGCAGACTTATTTGAAGATTCTCTTAAAGCTGTACTTAATTGTAAAGAAGTAATTAATAAATTTGATCATAATTTATATATCAATTATAGTTTACATCAATCGCGTGTATCAGCAGAGTTAACATTCAAAGATGCTGTATTTAAGTTAGAAAATAATTTAAAGAGATATGTTGCAAATTGGATTAATAAAGCAGGTCCTTTTCTTGATGATAACTTGCATGATGGAAACTTCACATTCAATAATACAAATATAAATGGCTCTTCACTTGCTCATGCTGCTTTTAAAAATTACAATAGTTCTTCTACATCTGAATTAAGTTTTACACCATCAAATTTTAATCTATCTCCTTTAACTGTTGAATGGAGTACTAAAACTGATAAGAAATCTATAGATGTTTTAAATTTTTGGGGAGAGGATGAACTGCAAAGTTTTTTTGCTGCGCAACAACCTAAAATAGGATCGTGGGAATCATTACTTAATTATTCAAAAGATAACTATACTAATCTATATTTTGCCGATAATTTATTAGAAATACTTAGGCCAGAACCATTTTCAAAGGCTATAACTGAAAGGGTCATGGAATTACTTTCCGTTCTAAATGAATTTGAGGGCTGTCTGAAAAATAAAAATATTGAGCGAATAAATGAAATTAGAAGTAATTATTTTATGGGGGAAAACGCTTGTTTTACAGATGAATCACAGGGCAACAAACGAAAATTTAAAAAAGAACTAACCTTTAAGCATCCAGAAAAACAAACGAGGCTGTTTTGTCCTTTTCATGGGAAGATTAAACATCTTTATTTTAGAATACATTTTAATTGGCCTAAAAAAACTAGTGAAAAATTATATATTGTATATATTGGTCCAAAGATAACTAAAGAATAGGGTTAATATATTTTTAATTTTGGCACTAAAAGGAAATTAGCATGTAAAACTAAAATAATTCTCTTTAAGAATCTTATCAAGTTGTATATTTTAAGTTTTTATTGATAATTGGGACTAAGATAAAAAATCCTTAGAATGACTTGCAATTTTATTATCTGATAAATTATTATTAAATGTATCATCTGATACAGATTTTTGAATAAATTATTGATTGATTGATTGATTGATTGATATATTTTAAATAGAGCTTAATACCACTTTGGGGGTCTCAGACCCTTGGTATCAAATACAAATCATTATAAATTAGGAGGTAGTATGAGTAGAAAGACTGTGACAGTTGATGGTTGTACGGCTTGCGCGCATGTTGTTCATGCCATCAATGAGATCATAACTATTTATCCGATAACCCCGTCATCGCCTATTGCTGAGATATGTGATGCGAAGTCGGCTGCAGGCGAGAAAAATATTTGGGGTTCAGTGCCTCGCGTTGGGCAGATGCAGTCAGAGGCAGGAGTAGCTGGTGCAGTACACGGTTCTCTTACAACAGGGGCAATGGCAACAACCATTTCAGCTTCTCAGGGGTTGTTATTAATAATGCCTAATATGTTTAAGATTGCAGGAGAGCTAACCTCAACAGTATTTCACATAACAGCTAGATCAATAGCTGCTCAGGGTCTATCCATATTTGGCGACCACTCTGATATAATGGCTGTCAGATCAACTGGATTTGCAATGCTTGGAGCAAAAAATGTTCAGGAATCAATGGACTTTGCATTAATCTCTGAGGCAGCATCTTTAGCGTCAAGGATTCCATTTATACATTTCTTGGATGGTTTTAGGACATCTCATGAGGTAGCAAAGATTGAGGAATTGACCTTTGATGACATGAGAGCTATGATAGATAATGATCTTGTCTTGGCTCATCGTATGAGGGGTTTAACACCAGACCGCCCAATGATGAGAGGAACTGCTCAAAATCCTGACGTATATTTTCAAGGCAGGGAGACAGTTAATAAATATTATAATGCAACGCCTGCAATTGTGCAAAAGGCGATGGATAAATTTGCAAAGCTAGTAGGACGCAAGTATAATCTCTTTGATTATCATGGCGCTGAAAACGCTGATAAGGTTGTTATTATCATGGGTTCAGGCGGAGAGGTAGTAGAGAGCACAGTTGACGCTCTTAATGCGAAGGGCGCAAAGCTTGGAGTCTTACAGGTAAGACTTTACAGACCGTTTGACGTAGATGCCTTTGCAAAGGCGCTGCCTGAAACCGTTAAGGCAATAGCAGTGCTTGACCGCACAAAAGAGCCTGGTTCAACTGGCGAGCCTCTATATCTTGATGTTAGGACAGCCCTCCTTGAGGCAATCGAAAATGGCACAGCAATTATGAAGAAGCTGCCAAAGGTAGTTGGCGGGCGTTATGGACTTGGTTCAAAAGACTTTACCCCAGCAATGGTAAAGGCTGTGTTTGATAATCTCAAACTGGCTAAACCAAAGAATCATTTTACTGTTGGAATAAATGATGACGTAGCAGGAACGTCTCTGGCAGTTGATGAGTCATTTGATATAGAAAAGGGCAAGTCATTTAGGGCTATGTTCTATGGTCTTGGCGCAGATGGAACTGTAGGCGCAAACAAAAACACCATTAAGATTATCGGCACAGAGACAAATAATTTTGCTCAAGGTTATTTTGTATATGACTCTAAGAAATCTGGCTCAATAACAACCTCTCACGTTAGATTTGGTCAAGATAAGATTACTCATCCATATCTTATTTCAAAGGCAAACTTCATTGCCTGCCACAATACCACATTCCTTCAAAAATACGATATGCTTGCAAACGCATTAGACGGCGCAACATTTCTTTTGACAACAGAAGCAAACAAAGATCAGGTATGGGATACCCTTCCACTACAGGTTCAGGAAAATCTGATCAAAAAGAAGATGAAGTTCTATATAATTGACGCTATAGCCCTTGCCAAACAGATTGGACTTGGAAGCATGATCAATATGATTATGCAGACTGCATTCTTTGTAATATCTGATATAATTCCAAAAGAGCAGGCTATAAATTCAATAAAATATGCAATCAAAAAGACCTATCAGAAAAAAGGCGATGATGTTGTCAAGCAGAACTATGCTGCAGTTGATGTTGCTCTAGATAATATAGTTCAAGTGACTATACCTAAAAAAGCTACAAGTAAGCTGACTATGCGTTTAGCAGTGCCAGATAACGCCCCTGACTTTGTGAAGAGCGTTACAGCAAAGATAATTGAGGGACACGGAGATTCAATACCAGTATCAGGCATGCCTGATGATGGAACATGGCCAACTGCAACAACGCAATATGAAAAGAGAGACATAGCTGTTACAATTCCAAAATGGGATAAGGACGCTTGTATTCAATGCGGAACATGCTCATTTGTCTGCCCTCATGCTGCAATAAGGATTAAGGCTTATGATCTTAAGGCATTAGCAAAGGCTCCAAAACATTATGACAGCGTAGATGCAAAGGGCGCAGAATTCAAGGATATGAAATTTAATGTAGCAGTAGCCTCAGAAGACTGCACAGGCTGCGGATCATGCGTATTTATGTGTCCAGTGCGTCAGAAAGACTCAGCTGGCAATAAGACAGACCTTCGCGCAATAAATATGAGTGAAGATAGAGAATATAGATCTCATCAGGTAGAAAACTATAAGTTTTTCTTAAGCATTCCTGAAACAGACCCAGCAAAGGTAAAACTCACCACGCTTAAAGGCACACAGCTTGTAAGACCATTGTTTGAGTATTCAGGGGCGTGTTTAGGATGCGGTGAGACGCCTTATCTAAAACTTCTGACCCAATTATTTGGCGACAGATTAATGATAGCCAATGCAACAGGCTGTTCATCAATTTATGGCGGCAATCTTCCTACAACTCCTTATGCAAAAAGGGCAGATGGAAGAGGACCATCATGGTCAAATTCCCTGTTTGAGGATGCTGCTGAGTTTGGCATTGGCATGAGATTTACGGTCAGCAAATTCAATGCTCAAGCGCTTGAGTTATTAGATACGCTTAAGGTAGATAAGACTTTAGCAGATGCAATCAAAAAAGCCGATCAGTCCACACAGGCAGGAGTTGAAGAACAAAGAGCAAGGGTAGCAGAGCTTAAAAAGAAGATAGCAAAGGATAAGTCTGATGAAGGAAAGTCTCTGTACTCACTAGCTGATTATCTGGTTAAGAAATCTGTATGGTCAATTGGCGGAGACGGCTGGGGTTATGATATTGGTTACGGCGGAGTAGATCAGGTCTTATCTTCAGGCGAAAATATCAACGTCTTGATCATGGACACAGAGGTCTATTCAAATACTGGCGGACAGATGTCTAAAGCCACGCCTATTGGAGCAGTAGCGCAATTTGCGGCAGCAGGCAAGGCATCGCCAAAGAAAAATATAGGAATGATCATTGCGACATATGGAAACGTCTATGTTGCGCAGATCGCATTTGGAGCAAATCCAGCACAGACAATCAAGGCATTTCTTGAGGCAGAGGCATATAATGGACCGTCTCTAATAATCTCATACGCAAACTGTATAGCGCATGGCATTAACATGACAGAAGGCATACAGGAGCAAAAGAATGCAGTAGCCTGCGGACATTGGCCATTATACCGCTACAACCCAGAATTAGAGGCAAAGGGTGAAAATCCGATGGTTCTGGACAGCAAAGAGCCGACCATGACATTTGAGGAATATGCCTATAATGAAAATCGTTATAAGGTATTAAAAAATTCCAATCCAGAGGCAGCGAAAAAGCTGATGGAGATGGCAGAGGCTGATACAAAGAGAAGATGGAAGTACATGCAGCATCGCGCTACATGGAACATAAAGGGATAAGATAGTTTATTGTATTAGAAGTCAAACTGGGACATTTCTGAAAAGAGATGTCCCAGTTTTTTTTGATTAGAGAAGATTAGAATTCACTGCGGAAAATATTATTAATCCGTAGCTCCCTTGCGGGAGTTTGATTCCCATAGATAAAAAGCCCTAATAATCTAAATTTCTTCCAAAACCGCCAAGACCGCATTCTGAGCATTCTTTGAAGCTATATTTATTTCCCATGTCGATTTATTTCTGTCTTCAACAATGTTACTAATCCCTCTTAGCTCAACCATTGGCAGCCCATATAATTTAGATATATGGGCAATGCTTGCGCCTTCCATATTTTCACATAATCCGTTGAAGGTTTCTCTTAATTCCTTAGCTCTTTTCAGAGTTCCACTACAGGTTGAAACCGTGATAAATGCGCCTTTTTTGCATTTCCATCTCTTTTTAACAATATTAAAAATCCTATCGCAAAGAACGTTTTCAAGTTCTATCTTATTATAAAATTCTCTCTCTTTAATCCTAAACATGGGCAGCCCGATTTCAGTCATATCTTTAAAGCCATCTTTACATATAACGCCCTCGTCGCCATAGATTTCCTCAGTAGCAATGGCAATATCTCCAACATTCAGCCCAGTTTCAGGATAAGCCCCGCCAATGCCTGTAGATATTACAATATCTGGCAAATATTGATTAATAACCTTACTGCAAATATGCGCGGCATTGACCTTGCCAATGCCTGTAATGGCAACGATTATTTGTTTATTATTAATCATGCCGGTAACTATACCGCTTGAAAGCGTCTCGCAGTCAATAAGAGAATCAAGTATAATCTTAGCCTCATGTGATACGGAACAAAAGATAGAGATAATCATATAATTTTAATTGTATAAAGGTATTTACTTATTAGTTTAATAATATTATTATATATTATACATTTCTTTAAAGGGGGAATATTTTGAAAAGAATGCCAGCCGTTGCGGGACAGTTTTATAGTGGTGACTCAAAGTCTTTAGAGGCTGAGGTGTCAAGGTTTATCCCTGTTAAAGGAAAAAAACCCATGAAGGCAGTTGGAGTAATATCTCCTCATGCGGGATTGATATATTCAGGCACAGTAGCTGGAGAGTTATTCTCAAGGGTGCAGATTACAGACACTGTTATAATAATAGGACCAAATCATAGAGGAATAGGAGACAGGTTTGCTATTGATACGCATACACATTGGGTTATACCTACAAATACCTTTGAAATTGATCAAGACCTATCTCAAGAGTTGTTAAAGACCTGTAAGCTACTATCACATGACAGTCATGCCCATACTTATGAACATTCTTTGGAGGTACAGACGCCGTTTATTGCGCATTTTAAGAAAGACACAAAGATTCTGCCAATATGCGTTATGAATGCAACCTTAAAAGAATGTAAAGATTTAGGCGAGGCAATAGCCTTAGTTATAAAAAAATCTCAAAGAGATATTTTAATTATAGCAAGTTCTGATATGAGCCATTATATATCGGCAAAAACCGCTAAATATTTAGATAATTTGGCTATAGAAAGGGTTCTTGACCTTGATCCAACAGGGCTTTATAAGGTAGTGCATAGTGAGAGAATCAGCATGTGCGGAGTTATTTCTTCAACAATTATGCTTTTTGCCGCACTTGCTCTTGACGTAACCTTATCAGAACTGGTTAAATATACGACATCAGGAGAAGTCAGTGGTGATTATGATCAAGTTGTAGGTTATGCGGGAATTATGGTAAGATAGATTTATGTTACATTTTTCTTATTGACTTATTGTATTGTAATGATGATTCAAGCAGATATTAAATTAACTTTTATGATAAAATTTTTAAATGGATATTTGACATTATTTAATGGTATTGTATGATAATTGATTAAAGTAGAATAATTAAAATTTAACATAATGTATTGGAGGCAGGGAAAAATGTTTGCAATAATAGAAACAGGCGGTAAACAATTCAGGGTTTCTGAAGGACAAAGTATAAAGGTCGAAAAACTTGACGATACCAATGGTAAGGATATTACTATAGACCATGTACTTATGATATCAAAGGAAGGAAATGTCGTAGTTGGTTCTCCATATGTTGCCGGGGCTTCTGTTAAGGCAGAAATTCTGGCTTCTAACAAACACAAAAAGGTACTGGTCTTTAAGATGAAGACAAGAAAAAACTATAAACGCCTTAGAGGACACAGGCAGCATTATTCTTTGATAAAAGTCAATCAAATCATTAGTAATAATTGAATTATCAATAATAAAGGAGGCTAATCATAAATGGCACATAAAAAAGGAGTCGGAAGCACAAGAAACGGCAGGGATAGTAATGCCCAGCGTCTCGGTGTAAAGAGATTTGGCGGGCAGGTCGTTAGGGCTGGCAATATACTTGTCAGGCAGAGAGGCACAAAGTTTCATCCAGGAAATAATGTAGGCATTGGCTGCGATGATACTCTGTTTTCACTAGTTGATGGAGTTGTTACTTTTGAGCGCAAAGACAGAAAAAGAAAGAAAATCAGCGTATATCCTGTAACTGCTTAATATAATTTATGGCACTGGTAGGAGATTAGGTTGGTAGATACGAAGGCATACAGGTATCTTTTAAATTCCCCTTTTTTAAAAGGGGTGGCAGGCTTTAGCCTGACGGGGTATCTTGTTTTTTTTGGGTTAAAAATAAATATTCTCTTATGAATAACATGATGGTTTGAAGATATTGATGATAAGCGATTTTTTAATGAAACTATATTACTGATAGAAAGATGGATAAAAAAAAATTTCCCTTAATAGATAAATCCATTATTATTGAAGTTTCATCCGAAAAACAAAATACCCCGTCTGCTAACGCATCCACCCCTTTTAAAAAAGGGGAATTTTTAAAAAAACTGTAATCTTTTGATTATATGGTATTTTTATATATAAATTATAACGCTTACCAACCTAATCTCCTACCAGTGCCAAAAGGCTTATAGAAAAGTAAGATTGGGGTCTATAATAGAAAATAGGGTCAGTCGTATTATGTGGCTCTATCATAAATTGGGGACAGACACCAATTAATTGACATTTAATAATCTTAAATGCTACTTTAAAGCATGGAACGACTATCTAAGGCAGTTGCAGTTGGTTACCCTCATCATATTACTCAAAGAGAGAATTATAAGAAAACCTGACCTCAAGATTCTACCTAAGCAACTTAAAAGATTAACTTTGGTTTTTAATTCGCTCCTGCCATCTTATAGGTGATTTTTTTAAGTGCATGATAGCCATAACCAAAATCATGTCTTGCCTCACTTGATATAGTATTCCATAGGGAAATCTATTAATAATACATCGCCTTGTTCTATTTGAAAAGGGAGACCAAGCATTTGGATATAATAAAATACGCTCAAGTGTATATTTTACTTCAGCAGCAAACTCAAATCCTAATCCAGCTAATTGTTTATTATAATAGTCAACTGCTTCAGCAAATTCTTGTTCAGCTGAAAGTAGAAAATTGATAATCAAAGTTTATTTATCCGATTAAAGACTATATGGGCAGGCTCTGACTTTATATGCCCAGCATTATAAGCGTCAATTCGTGATTCTGCTTCTATTGCCCATTGAGTATCTATTTTATCATCAGGAATTCTATCAAAGCTATGATAAAGTTTATCAATAAGTTCTGCCCTTTCAGTAGGATTTAGGCTTAGAGCCTCAGTAAAAATTGTTTGAACTACGCTCATCATATCTGCTCCTTTTCAATTAAAATTAAACTATATCCGTCAATAATTAAGACTATTTATTATAACACATATTTTATTTCAAGTTATTGAATTTTTTAAATAGGGACAGCGACCATTTAAGGCGGCAAATATAGAGGATGGGGTTCGACATTAGACATTGATTCATTTGTTCTTTGTCAAAAGTCAAGAACCCTCCCCCGTTATCTCTTCATTTTCTATTATAGACCCCAATCTTTTACCAATCTTTTAATTTCTATTATTAATAATATGTTATTATGGTAAGATTACTTTTAAATAGAATTTCCTGAATAAGGCTCTCTTTAAAAGCGAAGTACAGGGGCGGATTTCTGATTAATTTCAGCCCGCTAAGGAAACTATTTACAATGGAACTTCCCGTAAGGGCTTCCATAAGGAGAAATACAATAATGGAAATAATGATAAAAAAAGTACAGGCATGAGTAGGTATTATCAACATAAATTGATAGATGGCCAAGAGTATATTTTGGCTCTTGCTTTTTGAATCATCCATTAAAAAGAAAAATAATGAAAAAATAATGAGAAAAAATCTAAGAGTTTTATTTGTCATATTGATTTTAATCACTCTTTTTGAGGGCAATCTATACGGTGAAGACAAGAGCAGTAATGAAACACGTGATAATTTAAATGCTCTAATTAGGACCGCGCTTGGAGTAACGGATAATTATTTATGGCGGGGGGTTTTGCTTATAAATGGGCCAGTTCTCAACATTAATCATTCAATAAATCCTGTTGAAGGGCTTGTATTTGACTTATCGCATAATTTTGATCTAACCAGTTTAGATACAAAATTACATAGATATAATCTCTATTATTATTTGGCAATTAATAAAACATTAAGTATACAGGGTGGTTTTACCCTATATGACATAACGTCTAGCGTTATGAGTTATCCTGATACTCTAGAGGGTTATTTAAAGTTAGAACATTTTGGAACTATATATTATAGCGGGGCATTATATTATGATTTTTATAAAGGGAGCGGGGCTTTTGTTGAACTGTCCTCAAAATACTCTCTTTATATGATTGATAACATATCTATAGGGCCTGGCGCAAATCTTTACATAAATTTAAGCGATAAACTATTTGATTCTTATAATGGCAGCTTTAATACGCAGGCTTTTCAAGCATTTGGGTTTTCTAAAATGACGCTATCAAAGAAAATATTCTTAGACATACTTGGTGGCATCAGCCTGCCATTATATTCAAGTTCATCCAATACTGCTATTTATACTACAAAATACTCACCCTTTGCAAGTATGGCATTTTCATTTCTAATAAAATAATTAAATAGGGACAGCGACCATTTAAATTGCAAAAGGGAAAATTAAATAGAGCCTGTCCCATAACCTATAATCCATAGCAGACAAGGGATCATAATGAAAATAAAATAATATAGATGATAAAAATGGTA
>Ga0315281_10001055_pt1 | contig 40211 bp, 47 predicted proteins | sample YL17G07_0_MG_FD_204540 | JGI IMG/M metagenome (GOLD analysis project Ga0315281, IMG submission 204540) | Sediment microbial communities from Yellowstone Lake, YNP, Wyoming, USA - YL17G07_0 | ecosystem: Environmental > Aquatic > Freshwater > Lake > Sediment | place: USA: Wyoming | collected...
TTTTGCAAGTTTTTCTTCATCTTCCGATTTTTCTTCAAAAACAGATGATTGAACATACTTCTCATATTCAAGGAACGCCATAGCACTTCTTTTATCGTATTCTTCATCACCTGCCTTAGCATCCAATGGCAGGTCGGTTCTAAATAATTCACCATCTTCAAATACAAAATATTGACCCCTATCAGTCATCCAATTTCTTGTGTCTATGGAATCAGGTTTTACTTGCGATAAAACATCATAGTTTCCAACGCCGAGCAAATGAACCTTCCTACCTATGATGTGAACTATTTTTACCAACTCAATCTCCTTTTCTATTGCCTCATCTGTCGTAGCTCTTTGTTGATCTTCTGTTTCTGCGAATCCAATTGCCAAGAACTTTCTCTGGTAGCACATCTGTCTCCATTCGTCAAATTTATCGTTGTCAAAACTCTGATGCCATACCCATGCACATTTATCGTCAAAGTTATTATTTTTTAAGATTCCTCGCCATTCTTTGATTTTAGGATAGCCTACTATCTTGTCTATGTCCAACTCTGCGAACCAAGTTAGATATTGGTATACTTCAAGCAGAAACTCAATATAGTCTGCAAAGTATTTTTCGTAATACTCAAGATTGTAAGGTGTTTTTCCCTTACACTCGTTCAGCAGTTGTAGACCTCCGGAATCCAAAAATATGCTTCCGCCACTATCTATTATCTTTTTGAAGATTCTTACAACATCTTCCATTTTGTTGTGCCTTATGTAGTAGAAGTTGAAGAGAAATCTCTTAACTCCGCATCCTAGCAGCAAATCAACATACTTATCCATCAAACTAACTACGAACCATATCCACATTTTGCCCAACCTCCAATTTTTTCAAGAAGCAGTTCAGATTTTTAGAGTTGGGCAAACTTGCTCCTAAAGGCAACATAGTAAAATATTAATAAAAACTTAGATTTATATTTAAAATAAGATATTTTATTTTAACAAATAAAATATTTTTTAGAAATACCTTTTCTCAAAATCATATGATTTACCCCGTAAAATCTTAAATATTTAATGTAAATTTTTAAATAGTTTTATGCAGATTATCAAGCGTGGTGCGGAAGCCGTCCTTTACATTAGTGAATTTGAAGGCCAACAAGTTCTAGTAAAAGAAAGAATCAAGAAAAATTATAGAATCAATCAGATTGATCAAGAAATAAGAAAGGCAAGAACAAAAGGAGAGGTTAAGCTCCTGACAGAATCAAGAAAGGTTGGAGTTCTCACGCCAAAGATTTTCTCTGTAGACGAAAAAAACCACAAGATAATCATGGAATTTGTTGATGGAACTAGAATAAAAGAACTACTCTATGCAGCCGACAAAAAAACTGTTGGAAAAACCTGTTTGGAAATCGGTAAACTCATTGGCAAACTCCACTCAGCAGGAATCATCCACGGAGATTTGACAACTTCCAATCTAATTCTGAAAGAAAATCAGATCTATTTCATCGACTTCGGCCTCGGCTTCTTCTCCAAGAAGACTGAAGACCAGGGGACAGACCTCAACCTTTTATATGAAGCCCTGAAATCCACCCATTTTAAAATATTAAAACCTTGCTGGAATAATATACTTAAAGGTTACAAACAAGAATATAGAGATGCGGAAAGGGTTTTAAAGAGGATTGAGGAAATAGAGAAAAGGGCGAGATACGCCAAAAGGTGAATGAATGGAAGAAACCAAAGTCGAAGAGCAGGTAAAAACCGAAGAAAAAACGGAACACACGAAAGAGAAGAAGACGATATTAGTCAGCTTGCCAAATATCATGGGCAAGAACAGATACGAGACTGTCGAAAACTTTTCAATACTTTTCATAGCAATAGGTTCCATAACCCTTGCTGTCGGGATGCTCGTCGCCGGCTTGAACACGGTCGGGCTAGGCCCCATAATGGCGATGATGGGAACACTGACAGCCTTCCTTGCCACGGTCGTTCTGGTCTACAACTGGCTGATAAAAGAATTTTCCAGTGATTGAATGGCAAGAATGTACTCTAGGAAGAAGGGGAAGCACGGCTCGAAGAAGCCTCCTATCAAGTTTGTTCCAAGATGGGTCAAATACAAAAAGGGCGAGGTGGAAGAGCTAGTTGAAAATCTTGCAAAGGAAAGGCGCACTTCGGCTACCATCGGCACGATCCTCCGAGATCAATACGGGATTCCTGACGTGAAGATGGTCACCGGAAAAACCGTGAGCAGGATAATGAAGGAAAGAAAGCTCTACCCAGAAATGCCTGAAGACATGATGAACCTTCTGAAAAAGGTAGTCAACTTGAGGAAGCATCTCGAGAGGAACAAGGCAGACAAGCTCTCCAAGAAAGGTCTGTTGAACCTCGAGTCGAAGATCAGAAGACTTGGAAAATACTATTCTAGGGAAGGGATGCTGCCAAAAGACTGGCACTACGAGCCGACTAAAGCTAAATTGTTAATCCAGAAGTGATAAAATGGTTACGAAGAAGACTAAATCAAAGGAATGGTTCACGATTGTAGCTCCGAAACTTTTCGACGAGAAGGAGATCGGAAGGACGATGGTATCCGACCCGAAAAATCTTCCAGGGAGAAAAATAATACTGAGCATGATGGAGCTGACCGACGACTTTAGCAAATACTACATGAAAGTTGTTTTCAAAATTGTCCGGGTCGAGGGCAACCGGGCCTTCGTCGATTTCAACGGCTCCGAGTGCATGAGGGACTACATCTCGAGGATGGTTCTGAGAAGGGTGAGGAGGATCGATGCGGTCCAGGACCTCAAGACAAAGGACGGGATAACAATCAGGGTCAAGAGCCTGTCGATAATTTCCAGGAGAGTCAAGAGCAGCATCCAGAAAAAAATCAGGGCCCACACAAAGGAGATGCTGAAAGAGGAAGTTGAGAACTCTACTCTTGATGAGTTCATAGAGAAGATAATCTCCGACGAGATAAAGGGAAGAGTCCTGAGGGAAACAAGGCAGGCCTATCCTGTGAGGACTTTCGAGATAAGAAAGACTGAAATCCTTTGAGATATTTTTTTACTGAATAATTTTTATGACTGGTTCAAACTTAACTTCCTGTATCAGATTTTAATTTAACTAAAAGAAAGTTTAATTATGAAAAGTAAAAAACAGAGAGTTAAAAACAGAAGGTCTACCAAAAAGAAATTCAAAGTGCAAGACAGGTGGAGATGAAGTGGCAAGAAACATTTCCACTATGAGAGCTAGAAGTAAAAAAGCAAATTTCAGAAAAAGGAGAAGACCGCAATCCAGAGTCAAATTTTAGATTTTTTTATTTTGTTAAGTCATATTCCCTTCAAACCCCACCTCCCTCACAAGCTTCTAAATTCAAAAGAATGATTTCATTTGATGATGAAAGGTCCGACGAAAGAAAGGAAAATCAGGACCAAAGTCGCCAATGTTATTATCTCTACGATCCTCTTCGAATATTTCGGCAAAGCTTTTTCTGCAAGTGCTTCCACCAACAGTCCCCCGTCAAGAGGAAGAATAGGAAGGATGTTGAACATTCCAATCCCATAGTTCAAAAGTATGCAAAGGCTCAGCAGCGGGAAAAGAATTGTGAAAGCCGAATACGAATATCCTTTCGTGCTTAGAGTCGTGTTCACGCCAATGTACGGGAGTGTTGAATCAGAAGGATTAGTTCCCAGAGATATCAAATGTTCCTTACCGTCAATTGTCAATGAGACATTCTCCCCGATTTTGTAATGCTGCAGCTGTGACCTGAGAAGCAGGCTTGATGAAACCGCCTTGATGTCCTCGACAGTCATGTTGTTAGAAAAAAACATCAGCCCCCCATACGTGCCGAAAAAATCAAAATAGCTGACATCAGTAGGCTTGCCATTAATTTTTTGCAGGACCATCCCGTCTTCCAACCCGATGCTTCCTGCCGGTGAGGTTGAATTGACAGACGTGATGACAAGTCCAGGTCCGACGAAAGCAGGCCAGATTGCCAAAGCCGTGAGATACAGCAAAAAGAATGAAGTGGTGAAATTTGCGAAAGATCCTCCAGCAATAATCCTCAGCTTGCTCATCAGCTTCGTCTTCTTGAATTCCTTCTCGTAAGGATCGACGAAAGCTCCTGGAAAAATCAGAAGCAGCAGCAGCCCCATAGACTTTATCCTTATCTTCCCCACTCTCATCATGATTCCGTGCATCAGCTCGTGCGGGAACATGACAGTGGCAACGATGATTATCCAGAACCAGAAAGGAATCCCGATGAATGCTTGACCTTTCACGAGCTGAGAACTGGGAGTGGGCAGGAGGAACTGGATTGTAGGAACTGTTATGACTTTTTCGAACATCAGCTGGAGTGTGGTGACAATCGAGAACAGGCTGGTGATCATGACATAGATGCAGACCAAAACTCCTATCGTCCCTATGATTTTCCATATCTTGGGAGAGACGTTGACAATCCTGTCAATCAACTTCTTCCCCCTTTTGGTCCTCCTCATCAGCAGCACATACTTGACCTCGATGTTTTTCCTGTCTCTCCAAATGGCCACGGCAAGTATGGCAAAAAATATCAGGACTGAGGCAAGGTAAATATCCATAGAGTCAATGTATGTTTTACATTTTATAAACTTTTCATCAGATATCCTCTGTCATATAAGTTTGAGAATAGAAAAGCATATTTAATATTGTGTTTGATTAATTATAGCAACACAATCTGTTGTGGTTTTGATGCCATGAAATGTCCTTATTGTTCTTCACCAAAAACTATAGTTGTTGACAAGAGATTATCGGCAGAGGATGCAAACCGCCGCCGCAGGGAGTGCCTAAAGTGCGGGGAAAGGTTCACCACTTATGAGAGACTCGAGACCGACATTGCAGTCGTCAAGAAAGACGGCAGACGAGAGCCTTTTGACAGCAACAAGCTAAAGTCAAGCATCCTGAAGGCCTGCACCAAAAGGCCGATTAGCCTGAAAGCCATCGACAAGACCGTCGAGGAAATCGGGAAAGACATCCAAAGCCTCAACAAGTCCGAAGTCGAGAGCAAAACCATCGGCGAAATCACGATGGTCAAGCTGAGAAAGCTGGACGAGGTCGCATACGTCCGCTTCGCCTCCTACTACAAGCACTTTACAGACATTGAATCCTTCACCGAAGAGCTGGGCAAGCTGAAAGTCGTGAGAGAGGTGGCAGCAGATTCTACTGACCTCTCGCTCATGGTAGCTTCACCAACTCAAGCCTCACCTTGGAGCAAGGAAAAAATCTCAGCAGCTCTGGTGAAAGAGACAAACATCTCGAAGAGCGAGGCAGACGAGATTGCAAATTCAGTCGAGAAGAAAGTTTTTTCCTCTGGAATCAAGACAATCTCCGTCAGCCTGATACGAGAACTGGTCAACAACGAATTGTTCACAAGAGGGCTGAACAAGAAGCTGGAAAAGCAGGAAATCCTGGGGATGCCTGCCTTCAATGTGAACCAAGTTATTTTCAGCAAGACAAACGAGAACAGCAACATCGCTTCAAACAATCCAGAGGCAGTCGGGCTCGCGATCGCCGAGAACACTTTGAAGCAGTATGCGTTAAAACAAATTTTCACGAAGGACGTCGCAGACGCTCACCTGACCGGGGCAATCCACATCCACAATCTAGGATATCCTGTCAGGCTCTACTGCTCCGCGCACAGCCTTGATTTTATAAAAAAATTCGGACTTCGTCTTTTTAACCTGAACAGCTCTTCCTCGCCCCCGAAGCATGCCATGACACTGACCGGTCACCTCAACACATTCTTGGCGTCCATGCAGGCATATTATGCAGGCGCCCTTGGAGTCGGATACATCAACATCTTTTACGCCCCTCTCATGGTCGGGATGAGCTACGAGGAGATGAAACAGCAAGCCCAGTATATCATTTTTTCCTGCAGCCAGAATGCATTCTCGCGAGGAGGGCAGACCCTTTTCATCGATTTCAACGTACACCTGAACATCCCTTCCTATCTGAAAAATGTCCCGGCAATCGGCTCCAAAGGGAAATACATGCTCAGGCAAGAGGACGGGAGAATGGAAATGCTGGACGATGTTCCCAGAGACGGGAAAGGAAATTTAATCCAGCCTGATAAAGGGAGAATCTTGACATATGGAGATTTTGAGAAAGAAGCCCAGCTTTTTGCGAGAGCCCTACTCGACGTGTGGAGGCTCGGCGACTCTGACGGGAAACCTTTTGCATTCCCGAAATGCGACCTGCATGTCAACCAGGAAAGTTTCGACGATCCAAATCAGATCGAGCTGCTAAAGTATGCTTGCCAGATTGCGTCCGAGAACGGCTCGCCATATTTTGCTTTTGACAGGGGTGGCGAAGCAAACCTGTCCCAGTGCTGCAGGCTGAGGACAAAAATAACCGACAACCACATGATAACCCACACCGAGTCCATGAGGTTCTGCGGTTTCTTGAACGTCACGATAAATCTTCCTCAGGCTTCTTACAAGGCCGGTCCGCCAAATCACGGAGACGTGAACAATGTGATAGATGAAATCTATAAGGCCATGGAGTTGGCCGTGAAGGCCCACCTGCAAAAGAAAAAATTCATCCAGAGCATCATGAATTCTCCTGGTCTGCCTCTCTGGCAGGTCGGCGCGATAGCCCCTGATGGAAGACCTTATATAGACATCGATACAGTAACCCATATAATCGGCATCATCGGCTTGAACGAGTGCGTGAAGCACATGACAGGCAAGGAGCTGCACGAGTCGGAAGATGCTTACAGGCTTGGATTGAAAATTATTTCTGCGATGAACATAAAGCTGAAGGAGTTTGAGAACGAGCACAAGATCAAGCTGACCCTGGAGGAGACGCCTGCCGAGAGCAGCTCGATGAGGTTCGCGAAGATCGACCTGCAGCAGTATCCCGAAAGCAAGGATTATGTGAGAGGGGACAAGAAAACCGGCGAGATTTACTACACGAACAGCATCCACTTCGTCCCTGACGCGCCGATCAGCATAATAGAAAGGATAGACAAGCAGGGGAGGTTCAACCCTTTGATCGAGTCGGGAGCGATAACCCACGTGTTCGTGGGGGAGAAGAGGCCTGACCCAGAAAACATTTTCAACCTTGTAAAAAAAACCTGGGAGAACACCCAGAGCGCTCAGATTGTTATTTCACCTGAATTCACTTTTTGCGCTGACTGCCACAAGGTCAGCCCTGGCTACAAGAGAAGCCAAGCAAGAATCGGACAGACTGCATAAATGGAGGCGAAAAAATGGAAGAAGAGAAGAAAGAAGACGCGGCTGAATGCCCGCACTGCGGAAGCGCCAATGTCATTGGCATAAGCAGAGTAGTAGGATATTACTCTGTGATCGAGAACTGGAACAAGGGGAAGATCGGGGAACTGAAGGACAGACAGAAAGGAAAGTATGACGTGCCGAGTGATTAGATGATTGTTAAAATTTTCTGGCAAGACGGGTGCCCGCACTGCCCTGCGGCAAAATCCCTTGGAGCAGACCTGGAGAGCAGGGGAGTGAAGGTCGAATACCACAGCATTAAGACTGTTGACGGGCTCGCAGAGGCAGCCTACTTCAACGTCCTGTCGACCCCTTCGATCGTCATTGCGGAAGGCAACAAGGAGATAAAATCATGGAAGGGGAAGATTCCTGAGAAAGACGAACTGGACAGCATCTTGTTTAAATAAATTAATCCCGTAAAAAATACTGAGAGCATGCTCGATCTGATTATAATTGGCGGAGGGCCTGCGGGAATCACTGCTGCAATATACGCTGCCAGGAAAAAAATGGATTTCTTGCTGATTGCAAAGGACATCGGCGGCCAGGCAACTTGGAGTTTCGACACTGACAACTATCCAGGTTTTCGGCACGTCAGTGGGATGAAGCTGATGGAAAAGTTCGAGGAGCATCTGAAAGGTTACGATGTCGAGATGAAAATCGACGAGGATGCAAAAGGAATAAAAAAAATCTCGGACGGTTTCGAGGTCGCGACAAACAAGGGAGTTTATCAGACTAAATCAGTTATAATCTGTTCAGGGAAAATTCCTAGAAGGCTGAACATACCAGGCGAAGAAAAATTTCTGGGATCAGGAGTCGCCTACTGTGTGGTTTGCGACGCGCCCTTCTTCAAGGACAAGACGGTTGCTGTGATAGGTGATGCAAATTCTGCATTGGACGCCGTCCTACATCTTGAGAGTTTTGCCAAAAAAATCTATCTTGTCTTCAAAGGGCCGAGTCTCTACGGGGATGAGGTTCTGCGCGAGAAGGTGAATGATATTGATAAGGTCGAAGTAGTGAACAATTCTGAAATCACCGAGATAGCCGGAGATGAGACTGTCACTGGGATTAAAATCAGGCAGGACGGAAACCAAAAAATTATAAAAGTTGATGGAGTTTTTATCGAGATTGGATTTGTTCCGAACACTGGCTTTCTGAATGGCCTGGTTGAGCTGAACGAAATTGGGGAAATCGTCATAGATGCAAAAAACATGACGGATGTGCCTGGAATTTTTGCCGCAGGCGACGTGACAAATGTTTCAGGAAAACAGCTTGTGATAGCTGCGGGAGAAGGGGCAAAGGCGCTGCTCTCGGTTTCAAATTACCTGCAAAGGATGAAAGAATGAGCTTAATCATCAAGGGATTCATCCAGACTTCCCTGATAGATTATCCGGGAAAGATTGCCTCGATTGTTTTCTTCCCGAGGTGCAACTTCAGCTGCCCGTTTTGCTTCAACCCCGAGATGGTTAGAAATTCCGAGGAACTTAGAGAGATAAATCCAGAAGAAGTTTTTGATTATATAGAATCTCAGAAAAAGTGGATTGACGGGGTTTGCCTGACCGGAGGAGAGCCTACTCTTCAGGAAGGCCTGACTGAATTCATCTCAGAAATAAAAAATAGAGGCTTTCTCGTCAAGCTGGACACGAACGGCTCGAACCCGGAGATGCTGAAGAAACTAATTGAAAAAAAACTTTTGGACTATGTCGCCATGGACATAAAAGCTCCTCTAAAAAAATACGAGAAGGTCGCTGGCTGCAAGGTCAATCTGGAAAATATACAAAAGAGTGTTGAATTGATAAAAAACAGCGGAATAGATTACGAATTCAGGACAACGGTCGTTCCCGAACAGCTGAATAAAGATGACATAAAAAAAATCGGCGAGTGGCTGGACGGCTCCAAAAAATATTTTCTCCAGCAGTTCAGGCCTGAAAAGACATTGGATAAATCCTTCCGAGGCAAAAGACAATATACGCCTGAAGAGCTGAAAGAGCTTGCAGATTCAGTGAAATCCAATTTCGAAAAGGTCGATGTGAGGGGGATTTGAGATGAAGATAACGATTTGCGGAAGCACAAAATTCGTGAAAGAGATGATGGAGTGCAAAGAAAAATTGGAATGTTTGGGCCACGAGGCAGTCGTGCCTCTTTCGGCAGAGATGAACCAAGATAAGGAATACTGGAATAATTTTAAGAAAAATGATTTTGAAAAATTTTTGAATGTCAAGAGAGAAAGGATGATCGGGCATTTCGATGAGGTAAAATCTTCTGATGCAATCCTCGTCCTGAACTACGACAAGGAAGATAAGAAGAACTACATAGGCGGCAACACATTTCTTGAGATGGCAATAGCCTTGGAACACAGGAAAAAAATATTTTTACTCAATCCAGCTTCTAAAGATTCGCCCTACATAGAAGAGATTGAATCGATGCATCCTATAGTTTTGAACGGAGATTTAAATAAAATATCATAAAATAGATTAATAGGAGGATTTTTATGGCAAAAGTTCAAACACCAAAAGTCGACAAGGAAAAATGCATAGGTTGCGGGCTGTGCGCAAGCATCTGCCCTGATGTTTTTAAGATCAAGGACGACGGGAAATCACATGTGATTAATCCAAAAGGATGCAGCAAGTGCAACTGCAAGGAAGCTGCTGATAGCTGCCCTGTCAGTGCGATAAGCTTGAGTTAAAGGCATAAAATCATGGGCGAATTTGTCAGTAAAATACCAGATAAACCTAGCTTTTCTCAAAAAGGATTAGCAGGATATCACTTCAAAATAAAAAATCGTGACGTTGAAGTTTATTTTGTTGATGTGACACAAGGGCATGAAGCATATTTCATTAGCAAAAAATGCACGCACATTTACTATGTAATCGAAGGTGAAGGATCTTTTGACATTAATGGTGCAAAACATGAAGTAAAGCCAGGAATGTTGGTCGAGGTTCCGCCAAATGTCGAATACACCTATTCAGGAAAGATGAAACTGCTGCTAGTCATGAATCCACCGTGGTTTAAAGGTAATGAAGAAACTACTAGAAAAAACCCTTCTGTGAAATAAGCCTATCTTAACTTTTTACACTTGACTCCGGAATCAGTATCTTCTATTACATAACCAAGTTCTTTTATTTTATTCCTAATCTTGTCCGCGGCCTTCCAATCATTCCTCTTTCTCGCTTCTTCCCTCTGCTCAATCAGGTTTTCAACTTCTTCTGGTATTTTTCCTTCTTCTTTAAACTTCAAACCAAAAACTTCAGAGAATTCCTTAAACAACTCCAATGCTTTCTCAATTGCTTTTTTGTCTCTGCCAATCTCCAAATATTTGTTTATCTCCTTTGAAAATTCGTGGAAGGCAGCCAGAGCCCTCGGCGTATTCAAATCATCATCCATAGCCTCTTCAAACTTTTCTCTCAATTTATTCATTTTCTCCAAAAACCCCTGGCCAGTTTCATCCTTCTTATCAGTTGCAGACTTCAAAGAAAAATTCAGCTTGCCAAAGCTCTCCTTCAACTTATTGTAGCTCATCTCTGAATTCTTGGCAAAGCCCTCGGTATAGTTGAGCTTCTGCCTGTAGTGGACTGAGGCAAACATGTACCTTACCACTTCCGGGCTGAACTTTTTCAAAAGCTGCTCAAGAGTTATGTAATTCCCCAGAGATTTTGACATCTTCTGCCCGTTGACAATAAGGTGCTCGTTATGAATCCAGTATTTGACAAACCTCTTTCCAGTGAATGCCTCAGACTGCGCAATCTCGTTCTCATGGTGAGGAAAAATCAAGTCCACTCCGCCTGTGTGGATGTCAAAACTTTCGCCCAGATATTTCATCGAGAGTGCAGAGCATTCGAGATGCCACCCAGGCCTCACATTCCCCCACTCGGTCTTGTAGGAAATCTCTCTTTTCAATTCTTCGGTCGTAGACCTTTTTAAAAGTACGAAATCCCTCGGATTTTCCTTGTCATACTCCTCAGCGTCAATAGTCGCCCCGACTTTTATTTTTTTCATGTCAAGCTTGGAGAGTTTGCCGTATTTCTTGAATTTTGAGATGTTGTAGTATACGCTACCGCTTTTTTCATAGGCAAATCCATTTTTGGCAAGAACCTTGACAAGGTTCAGCATGTCCTCAAAATGTTCGGTGGCTTTTGGATAGGCCGAAGCTCGCTTGATATTTAGCATATCAATGCTTTCAAAAAAAAAGTCTGTCCATTTTTTAGTGAACTCCTTCAGGGAAATTCCTGCCTTTCCGGAGCCTTGAATCGTTTTATCGTCTATGTCAGTGAGATTCATCACAAGCTTTACCTTGAATCCCTTGAATTCAAGATATCTTCTTATCAGGTCAGAAATTACAAAAGTTCTCATGTTCCCTATGTGAGGAGGTGCATAAACTGTCGGGCCGCAGGAATACATTTCCACTTCTCCTTTCTTGATGGGCTTGAACAAATCTTTTTTTCTTGTCAATGTGTTGAAGAATTTTATTGCCATCTTATCACTTGAAAGCTCAGGGCGGGATTTGAACCCACAATCTCTCGCTCTGCAGGCGAGCGCATTACCGGATTCTGCCACCTGAGCATATAGTTAATCTTAATCATCGCCTTTATTAAATTTTGCCAAACAACTCCGTGCTCAAATATCTTTCTCCTGTGTCTGGTAAAATTGCGACTATCACCTTCCCCTTTCCCAACTCTTTCGCCTTCTGCAAAGCAACAAACATCACAGCTCCCGAGCTCATCCCTACCAACAATCCTTCCTTCAGTGCAAGCTCACGGGCTGTCCTAAAGGCATCCTCATCTTCTATGAAAACTTTCTCATCGAGTCCCTTTCTGTTGTAAATCCCAGGCCTGTATGCATCCTTCAAGCTTTTCATCCCCTGTAGTTTGTGACCGAGATGAGGCTCCACACCGACGATTTTTACTTTCGGATCAAATTCTTTCAACCTCTTCCCAGTCCCCATCAGTGTTCCAGTAGTCCCTATGGCTACAATCAACATGTCAATCCTTCCATCAGTCTGCTCAATAATCTCTTTTCCAGTAGTCTCGTAATGTGCTAAAACATTTGCAGGATTGTTGAACTGATCTGGCATGAAATATTTTTCCGGCTCTTTTTTTGCCATTCCATATGCCAGTTCTATCGCTCCGTCAGTCCCCTTTTCCTTCGGAGTCAAAATAAACTCAGCACCAAAAGCCTTCAAAATCTTTTTTCTCTCCTCGCTGACTGACTCGGCCATCACAAAAACTATTTTGTATCCTTTCACAGCAGCAACTATTGCCAAGCCAATACCAGTATTGCCGGAAGTAGGTTCGAGAATGATTTTATTTTTTGTCAGTTTCCCTTCTTTCTCTGCAGTTTCAATCATATATTTAGCAATCCTATCCTTTACAGACCCACCTATATTCTGCCTTTCCAATTTTGCAAGAATAACAGCATCATTCTTTCCAGTCAATTTATTAATTCTAACCAAAGGAGTGTTGCCAATCAAATCCAATGCATTGTTAGTTATTTTTTTAGAAACAGTTTTAGCAAGGACATTCTTTACATCTACAGTTGCAAACACGGCCACCCATTTATTTCACCTTAATACATAACTATGGCATAAATATAAAAAGCTTTTCATTCGGCACCAAAATAATCTATAGAGGTGGATTTGTGAATGGCTGAGACGAACTGGACCGAATATTTGGTCGTTGCTGGGGCGGTCATCGAGAAAGATGGGGAAATCGTACTTGTCCAGGAGGCCAGGCCGATGGCATACGGGAAGTGGAACACCCCGGCTGGCCATATAGAAATTGGAGAATCTCCTCTTGAAGGAGCCAAAAGAGAAGTGAAAGAAGAGACCGGGCTTGAAATAGAAATAACCGGCATTGTAGGTGTCTACGTTGGAAAGAGTTTGTTTTTTCCAAAAAGGATTGTTGCAAAGATAGCTTTCAAGGGCTCTGTTGTCGGCGGAAAGGTTGAATTCGACAAAAATGAGATCTTGGATGTGAAATGGTTCAAACCTTCTGAAGTCCTTGCAATGAAAGATTCTGAATTGAGGGGGATAAGGAAGGAGATAGAGGATTTTGTTGCCGGCAAAAATTATCCAGTTGATGTCGTCAGATTTAAACGGGACGAAAAATGATAAAAAGTAAATAATTTAAAGCTTGAGTTTAAAGGCAATAATATGAATGTCGAAAAAATCAGGGAAGATTTCCCGCTGATCAAAAAATCAAAGATAATATATTTTGACAATGCATGCACGACACTAAAACCCAGGCAGATGGTCGATGCAGTCGTTGAATATTACACAGAATACACTGGCTGCGCTGGAAGAAGCATCCACAAGCTGGCCACAAAAACCACGGAAAAATTCGAGGAATCGAGAGTGAAGGTTGCAAGTTTTATAAACGCAAAGGAACCTTCTGAAATAATCTGGACAAAAAACACAACTGAGGCAATGAACTTAGTCGCTCACGGATTCAATTTTAAAAAAGGAGACAGGGTGATAACAACAAACCTCGAGCACACTTCTGGCTTGCTCCCTTGGCAGATTATTGCGAACAAAGGAATGATAGATTTGGATTTTGTTCTGTGCGACAAGGAAGGAGAGTTTGAAATTGAGAAATTCGAGGAGAAGATTGACAAAAGAACAAAATTGGTTTCTGTTGTTTTTGCTTCTAATGTCACAGGCACAACTCTTCCGATAAAAGAGATAGTAAAAATTGCTCACGACAACGGTTCTGTGGTTTTGGCTGACGGCGCTCAGGCAGTTCCTCACATGGAAGTCGATGTCAGAAAGCTGGACATAGATTTCTTGGCGTTCTCAGGACACAAGATGTGCGGCCCGACTGGAATCGGTTGCCTTTACGGAAAGAAGAATCTTCTAGAGAAATTATCTCCGTTCATCGTCGGCGGCGAGACAATAAGGGATGCTGACCTGAAGACATGTATTTTTGAAAACATCCCTCACCGGCTCGAAGCAGGAATCCAGAATTATGCGGGTGCGATTGGCTTCGGCGCAGCAATCGACTATCTGAAAAAAATCGGTATGAAAGAAATCGAGAGATATGAAAAAGAGCTGACAAAAGATCTCATCCAAGGCATGCTGACAGTCAAAAACCTGTCTCTGATCGGGCCAAAGGACTGGGAGAAAAAAAACGCTCTGGCATCTTTCAACATAAAAGGGATGGAGCCTCACGACGTCGCGACATTCCTGGACAATGAGAACATAGCTGTGAGATCTGGAATCCACTGCACCTATCCTTTCCACAAGTTCATCGGCAGCCCGAAGGGTTCGGTAAGAGCCTCGTTATATTTCTACAACACAAAGGAAGAAATAAAGGTTTTTATAGATAAACTAAGCAGTATAGTAAAGACGTTTTCAAAGTGAGAATATGGTAATCTGCATTGTAGCACTGGTCGTGTTTTCGATATTGGGAATATTCAGTGCAACCTATCGAAAACTGGCGAAGGAAGCCTTCAGCTGCGTGGGAAGGATGCTGATTTTCCGTCCATGCAAAACAAACCTCGAGCAAAGGATAAAATCAAAAATCGCGATTAAATTGATGAAAATACCGCCGCTTGCAAGACTCTTCTACAAATATTTCAAGGTCCTGTCATGGATTTTCACAATATCTTTTTTTGTCAGCATGGCCTACTCTGCTTATGGAATTTACAACCTTGTCGTTTACGGAAGCTGCCAGCCCGGATCTGTTTGTATAATCAACCAAGGCGCAAGCCAACTCACCAAGATAACCGGAACCCTCACCTGCTATGAGGCTTACGTTGTCTACGGGATAATAACCGTGGTTTTAATAGCTCTGCTGCTGATAAAATACTTCAACATAGAATTCAAAATTGAGCGATGATTGGATTGAAAGTAAAAAAGAAATATTTGCTGGTTGCGGTGGTTGTAGCCGTTATTGCTCTGTACTATGTTTTTTCTAGCATGCCTCAGCCTCTGGGTCAGTACGATGATTTTGCCAAGTGCTTGACAGAAAAAGGAGCGGCTCTCTATGGAGCTTACTGGTGCCCGCACTGCCAAAACCAAAAGGCGGAATTTGGCAGCTCAAAGAAATATCTAAACTATGTGGAATGCGACCCGAACGGAGACAATGCAAATCCAAATCTCTGTAAAAGCAACAACGTAACCGGCTTTCCTACCTGGATAATTAACGGGACACATTACGAGGGCGAGCAATCTTTGGAGAAGCTCAGCTCCCTGGCAGGCTGCACTTTACCTTCTTGATTAGTAAAAAAAGAAATTTTGGTTCATAAACATTTAAATTATAACGATGTTATATTTTATAGTGAATTCTATGAGGATAATCTACATGGATTACGCGGCGACAACTCCTGTCGATGTCAGAGTGATTAAAGCGATGAAACCGTACTTCACCGACAAGTTTGGAAACTCCATGTCACTCTATTCCCTAGGTCAGGAGGCGAAGATGGCGCTGGAACAGTCCCGGTCAGCAGTGGCTGAGCTGATGAACGCAAAGACAAATGAAATAATTTTCACCGGGTCCGCGACAGAAGGAAACAACTTAGCCCTGAAAGGAATAGCTTTCGCCAACAGAGAAAAAGGAAAACACATCATCGTCTCTTCAGTAGAGCATGACTGCGTGATGGAATCTGCTCACTGGCTGGAGAAGCAGGGGTTTGATGTCACTTTCCTCCCTGTGGACAAGTATGGCCTGGTTGACCCGGCAATTGTTGAGAGTTCGATAAGAAAAGACACGATTCTTATTTCGGTGATGCATGCAAACAATGAGATTGGGACGATAGAACCCATAAAGGAAATAGGGGAGGTTGCTCATGAGCATGACATTTATTTTCACACGGACGCCGCGCAGAGCTTCGGGAAAATTCCTTTTGATGTAAAGAAGACGAATGTGGATTTGGCGACTGCCAGCGCGCACAAGATGTACGGACCTAAGGGGGTCGGGGCGATTTACGTGAGAGAGGGAGTGAAGATTGATCCGTTGCTGCACGGAGGAGGGCACGAGTTCGGCTTGAGATCTTCCACGGTGAATGTTGCTGGGATTGTTGGATTTGGCGAAGCTGTAAAGATTGCTAAAAAAGAAATGAAGGCCGAAGCAGTGAGGCTGACTAAATTCAGAGACAGGCTGATAAAAAACGTCTTGAAAATCGAAGGCTCACATTTGAACGGGCATCCTGTGAAAAGATTGCCAAACAATTCTAACTTTTCTTTTGATTTTATAGAAGGCGAGGGACTGATTCTTCAGCTGGACATGAAAGGGATTGCTGCTTCTACTGGCTCAGCCTGCTCTTCAGCATCCTTGGAACCTTCCCATGTTCTTTTGGCAATAGGGCTCAAACACGAGCAGGCACACGGAAGTTTGAGATTGTCAATAGGAAAATATACTTCTGCGAATGATATAGATTATGTTTCGAGAGTATTGCCTGGAGATGTAAAGAGACTGAGGGAGATATCCCCGTTCAAGAAGGCGAGAGAATGAAATATGGTCTGTACACGAAAAAAGTCATGAAGTATTTCAAGAACCCGAAAAACATGGGCAGGATGAAGAACCCTGACGGTGTCGGCAAGGTCGGAAACCAGATTTGCGGAGATGTGATGTGGCTCTATATAAAAGTCAGGAACAACAGGATTGCCGACATAAAATTTGAAACTTTCGGATGCGTCGCCGCGATAGCCACGAGCAGCATGATCACGGAACTTGTGAAAGGGAAAACAATTGAACGTGCTCTGAAGATAACGAAAGAAGACATTGTCAAATCGCTTGGCAGCCTGCCCAAGATAAAAATCCATTGTTCTGTCCTGGCGGCTGACGCCTTGAATGAAGCTGTGTATGATTATATGTCAAAGAACAAACATCCTATCCCGAAATATCTGCAAGAGAGACATGAGAGGATACAGAAGGAAACCGAAAATCTCGAGGAGATCCACAAGGATTACATTGATCTGGAGAAAAAAATCTGGAAAGTCGGCAAAAAATAAGTCAGCTATTCTCTTTCTTCGTTATTGCTTCAATGATTTTCTCAATATCCGTAAAATCTTTAAACAGGAAATCCGGGTTTTCTTTCTTTAGCATTTCTAAAGTTTCAGCCCCTGTGGCTACTGCAATTGATTTCACTCCTCCTTCCTTGGCGCATCTGGTGTCCCTGACCGTGTCGCCAATTACAAAAACATTTTCCTTTGAAAAATCCTTTCCAGTTTTTTTCTTAGCGGCAGACATCGCGATTTGAACCAGTTCACTCCTCTTTGTAGTCGCATCTCCGTACGCGCCGAACCCAAAATATTTCCACAAATCGCAGCTCTGAAGCTTTGCTTTTGCCTTCTCCATAGTGTTGCCTGTTAGCAATCCGATAGAATATCCATCTTCAATCAACCTTTTGATAAATCCTTCAACATTGGTCACTTTATCTATTTTCCTATTTCCAATAACTCTTACTGCAATGTCACCAATATCATTCAAAACTTTCATGAAACGCTTGTCTGAAAGAGGATTTTTTATTCCTTTTAGTTCTAGAAGATCCTTCAGTATTTCCATGTCTGTCTTGCCATCTGAATATATGTCATTTATTGAGACGTCAATCCCGAAATTATTTTTCACTGCTTCTTTCCAATAGTCGTAAGAAACGGCATAATGCACAGTCAGAATGCCATCCACGTCAAATAAAATCAATTTTTCGCTCATGCTTCCTATCAGATGTAGAGATTTCATGAATTTATTAGTTAGGTGCAAGGTTTTATTTAAGATGCTTTGCTAAAAATATTTCAATGTTAAAAGCCATAGTTTTTTATGCAACCGAGATTCATTTTTGTCACCGGAGGGGTTATTTCTGGAATAGGGAAAGGAATAACTGCTGCTTCTATCGGGAACCTGCTTAAGTCGAAAGGGTTTTCTGTGACCGCTCTGAAGATCGATCCTTATCTGAATTTCGATGCCGGGACTCTGAGGCCTACTGAACACGGGGAAGTCTGGGTGACTGAGGACGGAGGCGAGATCGACCAGGACCTAGGTCACTATGAAAGATTCATCGGCGTCTCGCTTGGAAAGGAGCACAACATCACCACTGGGCAGATCTATGCAAAAGTGATAGAGAAGGAGAGGAAGGGAGAATATCTAGGAAAAACAGTCGAAGCCATTCCGCATGTCACGGACGAGGTGAAGAGAAGGATAAATAAAATTGCAAATGGCACTAAAGCTGATTTCACAATCGTGGAGATTGGCGGGACTGTTGGTGAATACCAGAATGAGATTTATTATCGTGCTGCGAGGATGATGAAGACGGAGGGGGAGGAAGTTATCTTCGTCCACATAGGTTATCTGCCGGTGCCGGCACATCTGGGCGAGATGAAGACAAAACCAACCCAGCAGTCTGTCGAGGCTTTAGGAAGATTGGGAATCCAGCCAGATTTTATTGTTTGCAGGTCCGTAATTCCAATTGACGATGTAAGGAAAGAGAAGATTTCAACTTTCTGCAACGTGACGAAGGGCGATGTCATAGCAAACCCTGATTTGGAATGCCCTTACGAGCTTCCGTTGATTTTTGAGGAACAGGACTTTGGAAATAAAATCTTGTGCAAATTTGGGATAGAACCTAGATCGTCCAACCTTAAGGACTGGTCGGATTTTGTGACAAGGTTAAAAAATTGCCAGAAGAAAGTCAAAATCGGGATAGTCGGAAAATATTTTGACACAGGCGACTACAAGCTCCCTGATTCTTATGTTTCTGTAATTGAGTCGATAAAACATGCTGCTGCAAGCAATGATGTCAAGCCGGAAATAAAATGGATTAATGCAAAAGATTTTGAGCAAGATAAAAGCAAACTGAAGATGCTGAGGGAATTTGACGGTATAATAGTCCCTGGGGGTTTTGGGCCCAGCGGGGTTGAAGGAAAAATCCTCTCGATCCAATTTACTCGGGAGAATGATATTCCTTTCCTTGGTTTGTGCTACGGGTTGCAGCTGGCGGTGGTCGAGTTTTCCAGAAACGTCTGCGGGATGGCAGGAGCCAACACGACAGAGATTGATCCTGGGACAAAATATCCAGTTGTCGATTTATTACCATGGCAGAAGAAAATCTTGGAAGAATCTAATTACGGGGCGACGATGCGTCTGGGAGGGCAGATAGTCGAGATAAAGGAAGGGACGCTGGCTCACGAACTTTATGGAAAAACTCAGGCAATTGAAAGATTTAGGCACAGATATGAGATAAATCCTGAATTCGTTCCAATCTTAGAGAAGAACGGTTTTGTTTTTTCTGGAAGATCTTCGAAAGATCAGGGCATAATGCAGATTGGTGAATTGAAAAACCTCAAATTCTTCCTCGGCTCGCAATTCCATCCAGAATTCACTTCACGCCCGCTCAAACCGAATCCTCTCTATGACGGATTCATCAAAGCATGCATAAGATAGATTTTTAAGAATTTTGTAGCTGCAGTGCGAGAATATTAAAATAAGTTTTAAAATGTTTTATTTTTTCTTATTGGCCACATTGTAAATCCAAACTATGAAGCAAGAAACCAAATACCAGAGAAGTATATCAAGTAGTAGCCCTTCTAAAAGATAATTTTCATTGCTAATAGGAAGTGCTATTGTAGAAATCCTGATTTGATTAGGAATCTGGCAAATAAAAGTTGTGTCTGAGTAGAAGCAAGAATATGATTGAAAAGGAAATCCGTTGGCAGTTGAGCTCTTCGAAGTCACAGTATAAAAAAACAAAGTTGTGATTATAATCAATATTAAAAATAATATTGATTTACTTAATGTCGGTTTCAAAAATTCCTTCCACTTCATAATAATAATTTGGAAAACATTAGGCTTAAATAGATTTTAGTTTTTATTCGGTTTTCACCAAAATATTCTGGAGAACTGATTCTGGGCAGAGTGCGGGAGGTGGGATTTGAACCCACGAAGGGACTAACCCACAGGCTTCTGAAGCCTGCGCCATTAACCAGGCTAGGCGACCCCCGCGTATAATTTATTTATAACATTCCAACTCAAGAAAGATATTGATGAGCAAATTAATATGTCTTGGCATCGAGTCTACCGCCCACACTTTTGGAATAGGGATTACTGACAGCGAAGGAAATGTCTTGTCAGACGACAGGTCAGCCTACAGAGCTCCTGAGGGAATGGGGATAATTCCTTCAGATGCAGCCAAACATCACGCAGAAGTTTCTGAGAAGATACTGGACAGTGCTTTAAAAAAATCAAAAATCAATCTTGAAGAAATAAATTTAATCTCTTATTCAGCCGGTCCTGGCTTACCGCCATGCCTTCTGGCAGGATCAAACTTTGCTGACAAACTATCTTCAAAAAATAAAAAACCACTCGTCCCAGTCAATCACTGCATTGCTCACATCGAGATTGGAAGACTTAAAACCGGTTGCAAGGATCCGGTTGTCGTCTATCTCAGCGGTGGCAACACGCAGATCATAGCATTCACAGAGGGGAGGTACAGGATTTTCGGCGAGACACAAGACATTCCAGTGGGAAATGCCATGGACACATTGGCAAGAAAGATCGGTCTCAAACAACCTTACGGCCCTAATTTCGATTTGACTGCAAACAAAGGAAAATATACAAAGTTGCCGTATGTGGTGAAGGGAATGGACCTGAGTTTTTCTGGCATGTTAACCGAGGCTGTGAAAAAGTTCAAGGCCGGCTCAGTCAAGGAAGACATCTGCTATAGCTTCCAGGAGAATTCCTTTTCGATGATCACCGAAGTAGCTGAGAGAGCTCTTGCCCACACTGACAAGTCTGAAATATTGATGGTCGGCGGGGTGGCTGCGAGCAAGCGGATGCAGGAGATGATAAAAATCATGTGCGAGGAGAGAGGGGCAAAGATGTTTGTCGTTCCGAAGGAATTTGCCGGTGACAATGGAAGTATGATAGCTTGGATAGGTTTGCTTACTTACAATTCAGGAAAGATAAAAGAAATAGATGGAAAAATAAATCCGAAATGGAGGACTGACGAGGTTGACATCCCTTGGCTGACACAAAAATAATTAAAATCGATCCGAAGAATCCGGACAGAAAACTCCTGTGGTACATTGCAAAAATCATCGAGAGCGGAGGAATTGTCGTTTATCCTACCGAGACAAGCTATGGGATTGGGACCAATGCGGTGAATGCGGCAGCAGTTAAGAGGCTGAGAGCAATAAGAAAGCCATCCGGAAAGCCAATCTCTATAATCGTCTCTGGAATCGAGATGATGAGAAAATACGGTGTAATGACCAAGAAGATTGAAAAACTGGTTAAAAAATTCATGCCAGGGCCCCTGACAATCATCGCAAACAAAAAGGGCACGATACCAAAAATTCTCAACAAGACGGAGATAGCGTTCAGGATTTCTTCCCATCCTGTTGCAGCAATTATAGCTGAATATTCTGATGTCCCGGTGACGGCAGCAAGCGCAAATCCGGAAGGCAAACCTCCCGCATTTGACGTCAAAAAAGTGATGGAATATTTTGATGGCAAAGTGGATGCTGTTGTCGATTCAGGAAAATTGAAGAAAGCAAAGGCCTCGACGATGGTCGACATGAAAGGGAGAGAGCCAAAATTGGTCAGGGCAGGGCCGATAAGTTTTAAAAAAATAAAATCTTCACTCAGCCGACCTTGAAATCGATGCAAACCTTCCATTTCTTTGGGCTATACGGCAGGACTTTCCCCATTCCAAGAATCTTGTATTTCCTTTTGATTCTTTCTTTTATCAGTCTTGTTGCATTTTCAAACAAATTATCCTCGTCTCCCCAGTTATAAAAGTGAACCACTCCTTTCCTCTTCAGGCACTTTACAGCAACATCAAGAAAATCTTCAGCTCCCAAAGGCAGTGGCATGACAACCCTGTCACACTTCCCGAACCACTTTTCAGATTTCTTCCTCGCATCTCCAAAAACCGGAATTATCTTGTCGCCGACCTTGTTTATCCTCACATTCTCGACAGCATATTTGTGAGCTATTTTGTTCAGCTCGATTGCAATCACTTTGACCTTCGGCTGCCTCTTCGCTATTGCTATCGGATAAGGGCAGGCCCCGCTGAACATCACCATCACGGTCTCGCCAGGCTTCACCTGCTCTGCAATCCTCTGCCTTTCGGTCAATTCCCTAGGAGAAAAATAAACTTTTGCCGGATTCAATCTGAACTGTGCCCCGTATTCCCTGTGGATTGTCTCATACTTTTTCTTCCCTGCAAGAAATCTGTATTCCCTCAGCCTCAGCTTCCCCTTCCTCCCTGAAGTTTTCTCCAAAACCGTCTGGATGTTCTTGTTGACTTCCATCAATGCTTTTGCAATCATCCTCTTCTCCTTCTTCAGCTCGTCAGGAATCTCGAGTATCGCCACATGCCCGATCATGTCAAACCCTCTAGGAACAAGCTTTAGTTTTTCTATGTCCAAGTATGCCTGCAAAAGTTTTTTCAAACTGCTCTTGCTCATATCAATTAATTAAGTTATAAATATTAAAAAAAAAGTTGAATTAGTGATTGAATGCTATCGTTAGTAAGTCTTGGGCTGTTTGACGAGAAGGATTTGACAATAAGGGGCCTCGAGGAGGCGAAGAGAGCCGACAGGATTTTCATCGAGTTTTACACTAGCAAATGGCATGGGAACCTCAAAAACCTTGAGGAAATGGTCGGCAAGAAAGTTGAGCTTTTACACAGGAAGGATCTGGAAGAAGATTCAGGAAAGATTCTTGAGGAAGCGAAGAAAAAGAATATCGTCATTTTCACAGAAGGAGACTGCCTGGTCCAGACCACTCATGTCACATTGATTCAAGAAGCAAAAAATCTCGGGATAAAAACCAAAGTTATTCACAACGCTTCAATTATTTCGGTGATTGGCGAGACCGGTCTCCATCCTCAGAAGTTCGGTCCATATGTTACAATCCCTTTCCCTGAAAAGACAAAGGGAAAGATGCCTGAATCTGTCTATGAGATAATCAGGATTAACAGGTCAAGAGGCCTACACACACTGTGCCTGTTGGACGTGGCCGAAGAGGAAGGCAGGTACATGCTGCCTCAGGAAGCCATGAAGATTCTGCTGAATATGGAATCAAAGAGAAAGGAGAATGTTTTTACCGAAGACAATATGGTGATGGTCTTTGCAAAAGCAGGCAGCGAAAATCCCCTGATAGTTTTCGACAGGGTGAAAAATCTTGTTAAAAAAGATTTCAAGGAATTGCCAGCAGTCTTGATAATTCCCGGAATACTTCATTTCACGGAGAAGGAACATCTGCTGATGATGTGCAAAAAATAGGTTCACTCTTTTTCTTTAGTTTTTTCCTCTCTGCCGACAGCAAAAACTATAACTGCGACAATCCCCACCATGAGCACCAAGAAAACTGCGGACCAGATCATGTCGGCCGGTATATCTTCAAGGTGCAGTGTAGGGAAGATGACGTTAATCAACCCGCTCGACACAAAAACCCCCGCGCCTATCAATAATCCCAGAACTATGATCCCTCCCCACATCTTCCCGCCCATCTTTTTTGACAGGTGTTCAGGAAGATTTGCAGGCGAGAACATGCCAACTATCATCAATCCAACCATCACCACAAGAACTGCTATCGTCCCCTGCACGAAGAAAGCCGACAGCTGCAATTGAATGTCAACCCCGGCGATTATCGGATAGCTCCAGACCATGAAAGCCGCGACAAGGCAGACAATCCCATTTACCATTATGTTTTTCTCCGGAGGCCCGAAGATCTGGGATTTCCTCAGAAGCCCGTAGAATATCGCCGCCGTCAGCATGAACGGGAACAGGAATCTGAAAAACCCAAGGTTCTGCATGTTCGTTATCACTACTTCAAACGGGTCTGCCATCTATTTGTCTCCTCCAGATCCTCCGGCTGCCGAGGCAACTGTCAGCACCACGGCAAATATCAATATTGCAGCAGAGACTACGATGACGTCTGTTGCCGGCCTGATCTCCCCTGGCTTCGGCGGCTGCTGCGCTTGGGCCCAGAAAACAGAAATCAGCCCGCTTGTGACAAACAGGAGAATCCCAAAAATGATCATTATCCAAAGCATCGACCTTGATCTAAATTCTCCAAGAACCTTCGGCAGGTCAGGGTAGAAAAGGCTCGCAGCCACTATACCGAAAATCACGAACATCAAAAGCGCTGTCCCCTGTGCGAAGAATACAGACAGCGGTTCTGTCAAGGACATGAACGAGACAGAGAACCAGGTCACCATGAAAGCCACGATAAAAGACGCCGTTCCGTTCATTAGAGCGGATTCCCCGAGCATCTTGGACTTCCTGAGCATCGCATAGAAAATCGTGAAAATAAAAACAAAAATAATTATGCTGCCAAAGCTGCTTGAGAATTCCTTTATCATCGGCGCAAGAATGTCTGCCATTCTCTCTATTAGATATTTTGGTTAACAATTGATTTATGTTTATCTAAAAAGCCTAAACCTGGGTCTTGAATCTCTGGACCAAGTCGCTCAGGCCCCTCACAGACTCTATCAGGGCAGGAAGAGTCTCCTTGAAAGCCTTTTCCAAACCTCCCAGTCGAATGTCAACATCATTTACAGTTTCTCTGAAATCGTCTATCCTGGCCAAAATCTGCTGCTGCTCGCCGGTTCTTGTCTGTGCCAAAAGATTGAGCTGGTCATGAACTTCGACCATCCTTTTCTCCATTTCCTTGTACTTTATCGTGAACTCGATTATCCTCTTGTCGACATCGCTCACTCTGTCTTTAACCACGTAATCTATGTATTCTTCTGGCGAATACTGCTCTTGGTAATATTCTTGAGGTAGAGAAGTTTCAGGGATCTGAGGCATGTCAGGCTTGGGAACTTCCAGCTGGCTCAAGGTCGGAAGCTGGGATTTTTCATCAGTCTTTTGCAGGAACGAAGATGCAGGAAGCGGTTGAGATTCGCCTGTGGCGCCGGCCCTAAGAATCTGGGTCAATCCCTTGTCTATCTCGTCGGCAGAAAATCCTTCCTTTCTCAAGACGTCTATCATCTCAGGCTCCGAGAATCCCTTTGATGAAAGCTCTTTTATCCTGTCGGTTGGGAGCAATCCCTTTCCGGCCATCTTCTCAGGTTGTTTTTTGTTGAAAAGAAGCATCAAACCACTATTAATTATTATTTTTTGACTTTTAATAAATCTAATCTTTTACTTCTTTAGGCTCAGCTCTCTCAATTGTCTACCAAGCTCGTCCTTGGTGACGAATTTTGCTGTTATCGGGTTGACTATGTCTATGAATGTCTCTATCTGCTTCACTTCTGATTTCGTCGCAGCCTTGCTTATTTCCTTGTTCAGCTTGAGAATCTCGCTCTCGATTCCTATCAGCTTGTCGGAAAATGCAGTGACCTTCTGGACGATCCTCTCGAGGTTGATTTTGATTTCATTTGTCTGGGTCAGGATAGCTTCCTCGAGGGTTGAAATTGAATTTTCCAGTTTGTCTATCCTCTGCTCTATATTCCTGATCCTTCTCGTGTCCTCGTTCACCCTCCGGATGATCTCGGTGGACAGCGCCCTTACATCCTCGACCGGCTTATCAAACACCATTAATAAACAATTTGTTTTGCTAAAATAAATTAAAAGTATGCCTATTGACTATGAGGTCGTGGAAGGGGCCCTCAGGATAAACGCCCTTAACTGGGCCATAGAACCAAGCATAGAAAATTCCGAGGCATGCATGGCAATAGTGATAGACAAGCTCCTCGAGGTAAAAAATGTAGAGAAGGTGATAATCGCAGAGAGCAGGGAGAGCGAGTACGATTACGACCAGGTAAAACTTTTGATTGAGATTGCAAATGCTTACAACAAAATTCTGAACGAGGAAAACATTCTGAGCCTGAGCAACCTCGGCCCGCCTGAAGCGGAAAAACTTTTCCCGAAAAGGCTTTCCGACCTGCAATTTTTGATTTTGGAAGTTTTGAGGAAGGATCCCATAGGGGCTTATGTGAAACTTCAGAAGATGATCATCCATGAAAAAGTTTCCGCGGAAAGAAATCCCCAGTCTGAAAAAAGTTTCACCCACTATATTGAACATGCACTCAACCCGATTGAGAAAATTCTCTCGGGTTGCAAGCTGATTCAGATAGCAAAGCCCCAGCTGTCAGGCTTGAAGATTGGCGACAGGAAAATCTACAGGGAAGTCTTCCACCCGATGGTAAAACCTAACTTCATGCTGACCCGCTACATGACTACCTACCCGAAAGGCGGGCAGAGGATAGACAGATACACGATTGGAAAAAACATTCATGTGGAAATTTTCAAGGTCCCTGGGAAGGTCAGATACGTCTACCACATAACACCTCCTGAGTTCACGCTCAGCGAGGACAAATATTCGGTCCTCGACAATGCGAGAAGGTATCTTGCAGCGCACAGACCTTCCGAGACTGAATTCACCGAGCCAGAAAAGGCGAGGGAAGTCTTCATGAACATAGGCAGGGATCTGATAAAGGAGCTTGCGAAGAACTATGGGATGCAGCTGTCGAGCAAGGAAATCGAAGAACTGGCTGAAATACTTTCCAGATACACGACTGGATTTGGCGTCCTCGAGCTTTTGCTGGTCGATGAAAAGATTCAAGACATCTTCATCAACTCACCGATCGGCGTGAACCCGATCTACATCAACCATTCTGATTTTGAGGAATGCGAGACGAACCTAATTCCAACAAAGGAGGATGCCGAAGCATGGGCGACAAGGTTCAGGCTCTACTCAGGGAGGCCGCTTGACGAGGCGAATCCTGTTCTGGATACAGAACTCAACGTGCCTGGAGGAAGGGCGAGGGTCGCTGCAATCACACGAACTCTTTCTCCATATGGGTTGGGATATGCTTTCAGAAGGCACAGGGACAAGCCCTGGACATTCCCTCTTTATCTCAACACGAAATATTTCAATCCACTTTATGCGGGCTTGATGAGTTTCATAATCGACGGAGGGAGGGCAATTCTAGTCGCAGGGGGAAGGGGCTCGGGAAAGACATCGCTACTGAACGCGATGATGCTCGAGATAATGAGAAAGTTCAGGATCCTCGTGCAGGAGGACACTCTTGAGATCAGTGTTCCGCTGATGATGCAGCTCGGGTATGACATACAGAGGTTAAAGTCAAGGTCAGTTATAACAAGGATCGAGTCTGAGCTGTCGGCTGACGATGCTCTGAGGACTGCACTGAGGCTGGGAGATTCAGTTTTGATCGTAGGCGAGGTCAGAAGCTTGGAAGGCCGAGCTCTTTTCGAGGCGATGAGAATCGGAGCTCTGGCAAACGTGGTCGCTGGAACAATCCACGGCGAGTCTGCCTATGGTGTTTATGACAGGATTGTAAATGACCTTGGTGTGGTCCCGACAAGCTTCAAGGCGATTGACTTGATCACAATCTGCGGGATGCTCAAGACTCCGGACGGCTTGCACAGGTTCAGGAGAATCACCGAAGTGACTGAGGTGAGAAAGCAGTGGAAGCACGACCCTGCCGACGAGGGAGGCTTTGTCAACCTGATGGAATACTCTGCAAAAGAGGACACGCTGAAACCCACAGATACTTTGACCGACGGGGAGAGTTTGGTGCTGAATGATATTTCCAAGAGGGTGAAAGAGTGGCACGGGGATTGGGACGCAGTCTGGGAAAATATTTTGCTGAGAGGAAAAATAAAGCAGACGATTGTTGATTATGCAAAGCAGCTCAACAGGAGCGACATCCTCGAAGCGGCCTGGGTGGTCGAGGGCAACGAGATTTTCCACACGATTTCAGAGCAGGTGAGGGAAGAGGTTGGGGCTCTTGACTCGGAGGAAATCTACAAGAGATGGGTCGAGTGGTTCAAGGAAAGGCTGAAGAGGGAGGAATGAAATGGAGAGCGGCTATAAGGAATTTTTGAAATCTGAGTATTACTACAGGAAACTCTCGCTCTACGAGAAGGCCTGCAGCACTTTTGACGTGAATTTTCCTTTGCCGAAGAGCCTGGAGGAGAAATACCAGGAAGAGATAAATTTCTGCCACCTGAAAGTCTCGCCCCAAGGAGTTTTCTTGGCTTCACTGATTTTGCCTTTGATCATCTTCACCTTGCTTTTCTCGGTTTTCTATCTGCTGAACTTCATCTCTCTTGTGATGATACTGATGCTGGTTTTGCTTTCTGCCGTAACTTTCTATTATTTTTTCTCCTACACGAGCTTCCTGACGAAATATTTCAGGGCAAAGGCTGCGGCCGAGATGACACTTGCAGTGGTTTACATGTCGATTTCCCTGAAAATAAATTCCAACCTTGAGACGGCAGTTGCATTTGCCGCTTCAAACTTGACTGGACCTCTGGGAATGGACCTGAAGAAAATTTTGTGGGACCTGGAGACAGGAGGGCTCCTCTCTGTCGTCACTGGCCTTGACTGGCTGTCCGAGAAGTGGAAGAGCGAGAGCGAGGAATTCGTCGATGCAGTGACCCTGCTGAAAGCTTCTATAAACGAGCCGCCGGACAGGATGGAGAAGAGCATAAAAGAGGCTGTGATGATAATGGCGGACGGGACGAAGGCGAGGATGAAGAAATATGCTTTGAACATGAGGAGCCCGCTGAAGATTTTGAACGCCTTCGGGATACTTCTGCCGATGCTCGGCTTGATTTTTTTCCCTGTCCTAGTGATATTCGTCCCGGAGATAAGCAGGCCCGAACTGCTGGCCTTCTCTTACATGTTTTTGCTCCCGGCCACGATTTACCTTTTCCTCCGCGAATACTTTTACACAAAACCCTATTCGTACCATCAGGTCGAGATGAAAAATCTGGAAGGGTTCAGATGGCAGAAAATGGTTTCATTGGCTATCTCACTTGTAATAGCCATAGTCCCGACATCTTATCTTTTATACAGCCTGTCTAACATACCAAAAGAGACAATCTTCTCATTCGAGCAATTCATTTACTCTTTTCTCATCATAGCCTCTCTCTCCTCTTCAATAATTTTTTATTCTCTCGTGTCTTCTTTCGGCAACTTGAAAAAGAACAAGGAAATCCTCAGGATAGAGAGCGAACTACCGGTAGCTTTGTTCCAGCTCAGCATCACGTCTGACACGGGGAAACCTGTGGAAAGGAACATAGAAGATTTGATGCCGAGGATAGGGACGTTGAAAATCAAGGGGCTGTTCGAGAGGATGTTGTACAACATAAAGACTTTGGGCATGACTCTTGACTCGTCGATTTTTGAAAAAAAGGTAGGCGCAATCTATTTTTATCCTTCCAAGGTAATCAGCAGCTCCTTCAGGCTGCTCGCCGACATCTCAAAACGGGGGATGGCATCCCTTTCCATGGCCTTGAAGACTGTTTCAGAATTTCTGAAGGACGCGGATGATGTGAGCAATGCGACCACGGAGATCCTGTCAGAGACCACTTCAGACATGCAGGTCCAGGCCTGGGTGTTCGCCCCACTTTCTGCTGGGGTAGTTGTCGGACTGATGGCAATCGTTATTTACATCTTCTCTTTCTTCGGCGGCAACTTCCAGGAGATGCAAAAAATTGTCGGCAGCGGGGAGTTCGGCGACGCAACCATGTCTTCAATCTCATTCCTGTTCAACATAGGCAAGCAGGTCCCGTTCCACAACTTCCAGATCATAGTCGGAGTTTACATGATAGAGATGGTTTTCATAATTTCCTATTTCCTCGGTGAGCTGAATTACGGGAACGATGAGGTCAGCAAGACATATGACTTGGGAAAAATCATGCTGGTGGCGATTGCAGTCTATTCGATGGTCGTCTTATCAATATACTTTGGAATCACAAGTTTCATACAGATGCCGGAGATTGGGCTATGAGAAAAAAAGGAATCAGCGGGGCGCTTCTTACAATCACGATGATCATACTGGTCTTGCTTGCCATAGCTTTATTTTGGCTCATAGGCAATAAAGTAATAACTAAAATATTTTTAGGTGGTCCGTGATGAAAGGCTTGGAGATGACAATGGTGAATTACCTGATTCTTATTGTCGGCCTTGTCATAGTTGGCTTGATTGTTTACAAGCTGGTCCCTTCTTTGGGCTCTTGGACTTCGCTTTCTTTAAAAGGGATTTGCAAAAGCATGGGCTTCTCCTGTTGACAATTTAAATTAAAAAACATAAAAATAGTTTATGAAGAAAGGCATGACAGGAGAAAGGATGGTATTCCTTGTTGTCGCTGTTTGCCTTGGCTTGTTTATTCTTTGGTTTTTATTGAGCAGGCTAGCTCCGTCTTTAATACAGCAGCTTGAATGGCTTCTTGGCATTAGCAAGCCGACAGACGTAGAACTGGCCGCGATGTGTTCCATATACAGATGCACGGACGGATGCATGAGCATGAGAGTACAGGAGATAAGCTGGAAAAGCGGGGATAAAACTCTTAACTGTCAGGATTTCTGTGGGGCCGCACTTCCATCTGATGCATATAATCACGAGCCTTGCATATGCCAGCCAGGAACTGGAAAAGTGGGAATAGACAAATGCGGAGGTTTCTGCGAAAATGCCGGTTCGGTCTGCAATGGAAATGGTGAATGCACAGAAAAAACAGACACAGAATTGAAGATTTGTGGCTCAGGCTATCCAGTGAATATAACCTTGAAAAAAAATGAGAAAATTGATTTATCTCATCTGGCTTTGGGCTCTTCAAACATACCTGACGTAGGGTGTATCATACCAAGCAATGCTGGATCTACATCAGGATGGGATATACTTGCAGCTGGTGGATGGAATATTATCGGTGGGCCATTGTATCAAGCCCTTAAATCTTTAGGAATATTGGGAGATTCCGATTTAAATTGGCTTGTGATTAACGTTGATTTGATCAAATCTTATGGGGATAAAGTAGAATGCAAATATCAAGATCTTACTGTAACGCATGACTCTGTGAAAGAAATAGCCATAGGACCCACCGCAAAAAGTCCAAATATAAAAATTTCAACACAGTTAACAAACATTTTAGGGAGAAATTTTGTAGTCACTTATGTCAATCCGGAATAATTTTAAGGCTGATAGCAGCGCTGTGATTTGGGTACTGTTAGTGATTGGGATAATGGTAGGGGCTGCTATTGTGGTTTTCTGGAAATGGAAGGACTTGAACAACACTGTGGCGAGCGAGTTCAACTGCAAAATAAAGCAGCAAAGCTATTGCTTGGGTGTGATAAACAAGGAAAGCCAGAACTGGGATGAAATCGCTCCAAAGACTGGGTGCGAAAAATATAATGTAGTAAAACCGGCTGATGAAGATTGCAAAAGGTTATTTGGATGAAAGCAATCACTACTTCAGACGCAATCGGAATAGTTTTGGGCGTATTTGTTTTGTTCCTTTTTTTCTCACAGGTTTTTCCTAAAGTGTATGCTTTAATCACCGACAATTTCTCAAAGGCGTCTGGGGAGAATGTGGCAAGGCAATTGTCTGGGCTGATCACGGTTTCTGGGGCAGCCACCTACAAGATTAAAATCGATTACACGCCTACAACCGAGCATACATACAATGTTCTTGTGAAGGACAGGACGGTAAAGGTGACCCCGATATTCACAGTTAATTATGCCGAGAAGGCGAGCAGCACCCAGCCATTTGCTGTTGTCCTGAATGATTACGAACAAGAGAAAGTAAATCATTTTACTGTGGAAAAGAAGTTTGACGGTGTATCAACATATGATTTCGGAGCAAGCAAAGAATAAAGGGCTTGTCCATACAATGATGTTTATTTTGAAAGGATTGTTTGCTATAGCCATCATAGGTTTGCTGTATTGGCTTTTCATAAGCACGATTCTTCAAATGCACGTGGCGATAAACGAGAACACGAACGAGAGGCATGCAATAAATCTGGCGAACGTCCTGATTTCCTCAGAGAAGCTGGCTTATGAAGGAGAGGTAACTTGCATTGGTACATCATATCCTTGTAATCATTACACTACCAGTTCCTCTTGTGTTAGCGCAAATTGTGGTTGGATTGCTCAGGATCAATCATGCTACGGCACACCATACACTTGTGACAATTATTTGTATTCTTCATCTTGCACTGATGCAGGTTGCACGCCAGTTAATGGAAAGGTGATGAGAGGAATTTTGGATGTTGGAAAATTGGACGAAATTTTTGTCAGAAGCGGCTCGTTGAATCTAATTTCAATCAAGGACATAGGAATAGGTTATCCTAACTCTTTCACTTTGGTTAGAATTATTGATTTGGAAAAGTGCAATTCTTTTGATATCTGCGATGGCTGGATCGGCTACCTTTCGGGTCCAATCACTTTGCAAGGGCTTTCTATTGCTAAATTTGGTGAATGCTTGTCAGAGCATGCGAGTGCAGATGTAGAATCGTTTTTTAGGCTCCAACTCACTGGTCCGGCTTTGGCTTGGTGGAATCCATTGGACTTGAAAAACTGTGCGCAAAACAACATACCTTCAAGTTTTAGTTCAATCTTTTCAAATTCCCAAATAACCTCGGAAGGTTTTCCGATAGTGATAAAATATCCTAATGGTGACATGCACCTTGGAAGAATCTACGTTCTTTTAGGAGAGTTTTCATGAAAGGCCAAGCCGAAATAGCAGTGATGGGAATAATCTTCACCGTCGTTGCGGTCATAGCAATGAGGATGCCTCTTATAATCTTGAAGTATCACCTTGCCGTGGATTTGAATATAGAATACAATTACAATAACGCCCAGCTGACCCTGCTTTCCTTGGTCTCGGCAAAATACAATGAAACTTATTCGATGTACAGGGTTATTTCCGAAAGGGATTCTAATGGGTTTGATGAAGATATGAAAGGAAAAATAATTTCTAATCTGGACTTGCTGACTCATGCAAAATGTTTTAGATTGGTAGATGAAACGTCGACCATCCTTGAGAAGGGCGACTGCTCTGCAGCCAAGAACAGCGGAGAGATATATCTGTTCAGACCTTACGGCCAAAAGTTGGTTGAAAAAATAATTTTGGTGTACGAATGAAAGGACAAGTTGAAACAGTGCTGGTGGCATTAACCGCGCTAATGGTAGTCGCAGGACTTTACCTGAACTTGCTGATAGGCAGCCAGATAAGCGTAAAACAAATCGCAAAAGAAACAGACGTGATTGAGGCTGTGAACAAGATGGAAGCCGTCAAGAAAGGACTGCCATATTCACTATTCTATTCTTACTTGGAAGCCTTGAACAGAGGAGGATATTCATCATTCTCTGAAGTGAAAGATCAGGAAAGTTTCAAGTCAGAGGTTTCATCTGTCTTCAACGAATACAGGGATGCGGTAAAGGAGAAATCTGAAATAGTTGTCCCTGGCGGAGAGTTGAGCTTAACGTCTACTGGTTCGGAAGTGGCAGTCAGCTTCACTTCAACCGGCTTTTTGACCTACGAGTCTTCTTCCACCGAGCTTTCTTTCACCATCTTTGAAAATCCGAATGCCACAATAAAAATTGTGAATGACAAACTGGTAGATTGGTTTTAAATATCAGGAAAAACAAATGAAGTTTATGAAGGGAATAAGTACCACTCTAGTTCTTTTAATAGTAGCAGTGATTGCAGGAGTTTTAATACTTTGGCTCATGTGGTCTAAAGGAATGCTTCCTTGGTTAAGTGGTGCGACGGAAGCGACATGCCACACTGATTTGTCAAAAGTCTGCGGCGGTCAATTGCTTTGGTCAGATATTAAAGACACCGACAAATCTTGCTGGAGTTACTTTAGAGACACAACAGACAAACCCTTGCAAAGTGATTTAAAGAGTTGTTTGACAAGCGTGCAGCAAGGCGAACCAAATACAAAATGCGATGAATTCTGCACATTATTCCAGGGCGGTTAATTCAATAGCAGGGCTCGCCAGATTGCTTTGCCAACTCACAGCATTTCTCAGTTCTTGTATAAGGTGAAATTGCACTTGATGGATACGGTTGCGTCCTAGTATATTCAAGTTCTATCAGTACATCCACATGTGCAATGGCATTCTGCACAATTTGCCTGTTTTCACTGTCCTTTTTGTTTAAAATTTCGCACAATCCACTGCTGTCCACGGCTGAGTATATCTTGTCCCAGTTGGTGCTCCAGGAAGTAGTTCCAGATTCACTGACCTTTGTTTTGCTGCAGTAATTAGTTAAAAATGGGTAGGTGACGTCATTCACCTCAGTAACTTTGTTATTTTGCAAATCAATCAGTTTGGTTTTTACAGAAGGTGGCTTGAGGTCGCAAAGTTTTCCGCCAACTTGATTGCCAGCGGAAAGACCCTGCTGCAAAATTTCACTTATGTCCCTGCAACTGACAACCTCTGTCCCAACCTCTTCTACCAATTCCATCTGCTTTTCCTTGTCTATTGTGTGAATCACTGTGTTTTGGGGAGTGACTTTAACACTTTTTACATCTATCTCTCCGCTAAGACCTTCAAACGTCACGTACATGCTCACAGTGTCTCTATATCCGTGGATTGATGCAATGTATGGGTTTGGCTGGAACTCTACAATCACTTTCAAAGGTCCTTGAGTAAGTTCAGTTCCTAGTGCAGGGCTTGTTATCTGCTCCGAATAGTAGAGGCTGGCATTGCCTAGGAAAAATGCAGAATGGGTTACATCTATCTCTGCTTTCAATGAGTTTCCTGAACAAGTTGCCTTCGTCCAATCTACACAACCGCATTCAAACGTATCCAACTTAGCGCAAACTTCTTTGCTGTTTTCGCATGGTTTGTCAGCTGAGCAAGTAACATTTTCTAAATGTATAAAATGAGCTGCCGCTATTTGTCGAGTCGAGTAAGGGCAGGTCCCTTCTTCTATTGTCATCTCATCCGGATTTAGATAAATAGAATCCTGATAATATTCCTTTGGCTTCAGAGAATCGGTTTTCTGAGTGTATGGCTGGACAAATTTTATGTTGCTGCCATAAGAACTGACTATGGAAGGCTTTACTTCAAATGTTATGTCCCGTTCATAGAAGTTTGTGACTGTGAAAGTGTATTCGTACGGATCCCCACCATACAAAGTTCCAGGTGTTTCTATTTTGGTACTAATCCCGCCGCTAACAGGTATCTTTACAGTCTTCAGAGCCTCTATGGTCACTTCTCTTGACTTGCACCATTCACTTCCAGAGAGGACAGGTATATTTTTGCAGAAGCTGTAGTAGTTTTTAGGGCTAAGGAAGGGTATCATGATAAAGAGCGATGCTGTCAGGACAAATCTTAAAATCCAGAATGTGGTCCAGCTTGACGTGAAGCCGATTAAAAAGAAAATGGCTTCGAGCACAAGAACGATTATGGTCGTCGCAAGTGTTCCGATTCTTGTGGAAACAACCCAAAAGCAAGCCTGAGAGCCGCAGTTAGCGAATTGCGTGACAATAACCAACCCTACTAGGAAAGCTACAGATAAAAGAAAGTTCCTTATAGGAACTATCTGAGGGGATTTCGCAACAAGAGATATCAAGAGTACCATTGCAATTATAAAGCCAACTGCAACTAGAAGTGGTACGACCATGCTTTGCAAATTAAACGGGAAGAAAACCACCATCGGTATGGCCAAGCCAACAAACGCCTGCAATATTTTATTTCCATGATCATCTACAGCTTCCTTCAATTTCCTTTTACCTTTATAATACCTTCGAAGAATCTGGCTCTCCATCTCATCTCTAAAAGATCTGCTAGTATCATCATCACTCATATTACTTTTTTGTGTTTTAATTTAGAAATAGTTAAAAAACTAGACGACTTTGATTCTTGCAGTGGCGGCATCCAGGTACATGTAGCTGATGACGAAGTCAACAGGGAAGTCTGCAGAATTTGTAACTTCGTCCTGCGTCACCCTCAGCTTGCAGGCAATGCTCTTGCTTCCGCTGCTCAGGCCGACAATCTCGCCGCTGTCGTAGTCGCAGGTCACCGTAGAATTAGATGTGTAGCTGAACCTGAAATAATCCTTCTGGTTGTCTCCAGGTGGGTAGACGGCACCGTCCCTGTAGACCTTTCCTGATCCAGAATTGCTGATCTGGACGACAAATGGGAAGTTCTGCAGGTATTCTGTAAGGATGAACGGCTGCTGAAGGGAAATTTTAACAGCAACAGGCGTGCTCTTGCTTATTGTTGAAGAGACGAGAGCTGAAGTTCCCTGTATTTTCTCCCTGTCTGCAGCAGCAAGAGTGCCGAGATAATCGTTGTTATAAACGCGAAGAGTCAAGTCTGCCTTGCTTTCCATCCTGTAAAAGACATTTGCGTATGGTGTAAAAGTCTGGTTTGGATTGGGCGAAGCGTAAGCTATCCAGGAAAACTTGTACATGTCACCTGCCATAATCTCGTCGATGTGCTGCAAGGAATTTTCCACCTGCCATCCTGTCATGTTCAGGAGTTCTGCCGAGATGTCATTTGCATTTTCAGATGCAAGATTTTTTACCGTGAATATGAATGTCACTGGCATTGAAGCTTTCGCCTGAGTGACATCTGAAGAGAGGGCTCTGCTTAAACCGACACTTGAAACAGTCGTCGTGGTTGAAGTCGTGCAGCCTGAAAGGAAAACTATCAGGATCAATGGCAGCAAGAGCAGTTCATTCCTCATAATAGTTATTTGCCTTGTAAGAAATTAATCTTTAAGAACCAGTCAGTATCAAGTTTAAATCCATCCTTTCAGGTTTTTTCTAAAGATTTAAAATTAATTTTCAAATAGATTATTGATAAACATGGAGTCAAGGTCAGCATCAGCATCTACAGATGAAATTGTAGCCGATTTGAATGTTATAAACAAATATTTTCCAAACAACCTTGGTCAAGCTATAAAAGAATTAAGTTTTCCAGGCGCGCCGACCACTGAAGATGAAATGATAGGATATGCGAATGAATTGATGACCTATGCATGCCAGAGATTGCTCATGGATACAAAAGAATTCTTCCCTTATTCAAGTAATGGGGAAATCAGAGGAAAGATATGCCCCCTGCTGAAGGAGATATTTGAAAAAAATCCGGACAAGCTAATTTTAACTAAAAAATCTTCTGAAGAGAGGGGTGTGATTGGAGTTCACCCCTTCCTTTCAGTTTTCTACGAGGAATTAGAGGGAGATTTTGAAGGCAACATAAAAGCAAACTATGATTCGAGGTCTGTAACTTTTGAAAAAGTTACATGGGATGCGTCCGAATTAGCTCCAGAGCCGTATATTTCTTTACACCCAGACGACTTTTATGATTTGACTGGTCGTTTGGCATCTGAAGGCGAAAAAGTCAGGATGGATTATGACATAGTTTTTGGTCACAATCACAATTTCCTAACAATTGACATGTTCAAGCCTTATTCCAGGTTAAAACCAAGAGTTGAAATGTCATCCGTAGTAGCACAAGCAAGTCAAGAAAGAGAAGTAAAACTAGTAGCTAAGCCGAGACCATCTACACCAAAAGAGCATGCTGAAGCAATATTGCTCATGCTTGACAGGGTCACATGTGATATTGTAAAAACTGAATTAAAGCTGTTATACACTACTTTAACAATAAATCGCGGAAATTTGGTTGATGGAGATAAAATACTTGATGCTTATGCAGCAATTAAGGATCTTGTGCCAGAAAAAACATTTAAAGATCCAGACACGCTGATCTACAGGAACAAGATAACAGCTGCGCTAAATGAAATCATAATTAAGGAAAAGCATGCTGAAAGTGAAAAAACTGAATAAATTATTTAGCCAGTCATTTCCAGTTAATTTCTGGAAAGTTTGTTGAATATGTTTCAAGAATTTTAGAAAGTGTTTCTTTTCTTTTTCTCAAATCCCTTTCAGCTAACAAGTCTATATTGGCCGAGTCAATTTTTGTTGTACGTCTTGGAAAATCAAATTTAGATAGCAGGTCCAGGACATTTTGGGACGACAATATGAAATCCCTGATTCCCGAGTCAAAAACTTCTTGGTCAGTTGTTTTCAAGCATTCTTGACCAAGAGAAATTAATTTTTTGCCTTCAGAAGAAGCTTGGCTCAATTCTTCAGGAGAGCCCAACCTTGCGATAACTTCTGATCTGTACAAGTGTTTTACAGGACAAGTGAGAATTCTCATGTCGTTTATGCCTTCGGGTATATTCATTTCAAGAACAGTTGGTTTTTGAGGATAAGTTTGCATCCCCCTCGGAATGCTTTTGTCCATCCACATAGCTAGGCCACCTAACCCAACAAATTCTGTCAGGTATATGTCTGGCCGTTTAGTGTCAGAAATAGTTGTAAATTTAACCTCACCTTTTTTGATTACTAGGTTCGGATGGCATCTTCGCTGCACAAAAGTTTCTTTCCCGGAGTCCAGCTTGTTTTTTCCATAGTTGAAGAAAAATCTTCCGGTCAGCCTTTTCTTGTGGAATTCCATCGAGCTGCCTTTGATCAAAGACACCGGCAACCTTTTGCTTTGATAAAAAGAAACCAGGCATTCGTCAAAAGAAGCAGAATTGAGATCTAAATCTATGTAAGGCGGCTCATCGTGCAAGATTTTTACAGCATCGCGTGCGTATGGTGTAACTGGCGCTTCTTCACCAGCTGTTCTGCATGCCTCTTTAAAATCATCCTCATTGAGGTCAACTCTTTGCCAGCATTTTACTATACCTTCAAACCATTTTCCGTCTTTAGAAGCGTTTATTCTTTTGTCATATTCTTCCACATTTTTGGAAATACCCTCATATCTGTCTCTCATTTCAAACAGATTATTAAACGACCTAACAGAGAGAGGAGGCTCTTCTGGGGTAACAACGCCGTCAACATCGATCATCAATCTGTGGTTGACACCTCCGAATTCCCACAGATGCTCTAGAACCGGTGCCGTATATCTTCCAGATTCTAGATTTTCCTGAAGCACCTTGAGGTTGTGCGAAGCCACTAATATTCTGTAATCCAGGTTGCTTGTGATTTTCTCACCAGAATTTCCATTTAAATGGAAAAATCAAGTTTTTATCCGTTCTCCACCAAATAAGGATTATAATGAGAGTAAAACATTTAAGCTCAAAAGGACTGGGGGGACTCGGGTGGATAATAGTTATTATTTCTATTCTTATCTTTGGCAGCTTGATAATGACATACGTTGGCCTCGGGTTTAACTGGATGGACCTGTTGAAGGCCATATATCTCCAAGTGGGCATTTGGTTCATCCTCATCGGCGGCGGAGTCTTTTTAATTATTTTCAGCATGACAATGATGCAAATCAGTTCAAGTCGGCGTTTCTATACCCTATCCAAAATAGGAATGGTGATGATTTGTTTAAGTCTGATAGTTATTCTTGTCCAGGTTATAGTACCACTCTTCATGGACAAGGTTCTTGGCTATGAAGAATGCAAGAGCTTTTTTGGAGGTGCTTCGAGTACTTTTGATGAAAAAGATATTTACAGAACAGTGTCTTGCGTTTTTGTCGGTTATTCACCAACAGCAGGTGCAACAGCAGTAACTTATGTCAACTTTATCATAGTTTCTATAATAGCTCCATTCGTATTTTTCTATTACATTTTTTCAGACACGATTCAGACCATGAACTTCCCTTCTAGTCAAGGTGCACAGAGGGCTATCGCATTCATAGGTGCGTATTCAGCTTTGAGGGGAGCATTGGCTACTTATTTTGTCGAATTCTTCGCATACAGCTGGTATGGGATGGGAGTGCTTGCATTCGGAATTTTCATGATGATGATGGCTTGGGCACTGATCAGAAAATATTATGAAGCAGTTATAGTATCTGACAATATGAAAAAATTGTTCCAAGTGATAGCCGGAGATATGATTGTTAGCCCAAGAGAATTAATCATGCTAATAAACGCTAACAGGCTTCCGTACACTTTCTTGGAAAGATATGGCGGTGACGTTGAAGGCGTACTTAACAAGCTTGGGTATCAGGCCTTGGCAGACAGCATCCATGCAAAAATTTTAGAAGCAGATACTAAATTCCATAAGAATGAAAGAGCAAAGAAAGATGGATGGCTCCACGGTGAATTAAATAAAATAGTACCTTAGGTTGAAAAATTAATTTCTTGAATCAAAATATTTCAAATTTATTTGTGCAGCAGCAAGTTCTGCCTCACTAAATTGTATATCGGCAAATCTTGATTTTTCGCCTGTGTCATCAAGGCAAGCACCTAAGAACGCTGCATAAGCCCTAGGATCTTCTTTTTTACTCCTTTCATAATTTATCACTGCTTTAATTACATTTTCACCCA
>Ga0315281_10001056_pt1 | contig 40197 bp, 35 predicted proteins | sample YL17G07_0_MG_FD_204540 | JGI IMG/M metagenome (GOLD analysis project Ga0315281, IMG submission 204540) | Sediment microbial communities from Yellowstone Lake, YNP, Wyoming, USA - YL17G07_0 | ecosystem: Environmental > Aquatic > Freshwater > Lake > Sediment | place: USA: Wyoming | collected...
TACCAGGGAAAAATTTATCAACCCATTGGATATAGGAAGGCAAAAAAGCCTCCACGGAAACATCCGTTAAATCATTAGACGTATTTAGCAATTGCCAATAAATAGTGTAAGTCGTGCGCTGACCGACCCGAGGGGGTATCGGACCCGTATTGGGTAACAAGTTATCAGCGTAGTAACCTTTAACATTCAAGGTTAAACGCGAATTCATTTTTACGATCATCTGGTTGGAACCTTTTATTTGAGTTCCGACCAAAGATAAGGGTACGTTGGGTGAATCTATTTCTGCTAAAGTAGTGATAATAAAATTTTTATTAGAAAAAGAACTGATCGGTAGCTTGTCTTTTAGCGGTAAGGAAAAATCAACTTCTCCTTCTTTGATCCCTTCCAAATGATTCAGTTCTGGCAACGAAGAGGCATTCCAGGTTATGGTGTTGTTGGTGCTGCTGAAAAACCCTTTGGAAACTCTGATATTCTCCCAGTCTACCGCCTGGCTATCAATCTTTAAATTAATAGTTACCGGCCCTATGGAGACCTGCGTGGTATTGCGGTATCTAAGTTTATAATTCAATGTTTCTCCCGGATTGGCTGTCAGCGCATCTTTATTGGAAAGAGTTTGTTCGATAAACAATGGAGATACAGAAATTTGAGGTGAAGTGAGTGTTTCGGCATAAGTTACAAAATTGTCGTCTTTTTGCGTGCCGATTTTGGCTTTAAAAACTTTACTTTCTCCCTCTTGGCCATTTATAAATCCGCTGATAACAATTCTGCCTTCTTCCCGGCTGCCTATTTCTGCCAAAGACCAAGAATTGTTTCCTTCATTCGGAGAGGGAAAGGCGTTGTTAAAAACAAAACCGCTTGGGTAGTCCAATATCAATTTGGAATTGGTGAAAGTCAGATCAGAATTATTTAGATAGTTCAAAGTAAAATTTATGGCCTGTCCAGAAACAATTCTTTCGGGCAAGTCAAAATTCAGCACCAGCGGCACTGAAATTATAGTGCTTACAATGTTAGATTCATTAAAATAGCTGGAGCTAATATTTGAAGGATTGTAACTCAATTTAACTGTGAATTTATGCTGACTGTCTTTGTCTCCTAAAACTCTTGCCCCAAACTCTATTTGCCCTTCTTGGCCGGCTGCCAGATTTTCTAAATTTTTTGTGCTTACATTCGTTTCTCCTTCTTGGCGCGTTTTTTGATCATTAAGGGGAGATGCTTGTTTTGGATAATAAAAATCGAGTACGACATTTTTTAAGATCGTGCTGGTGTTATTTTTAAAACTGACAACATAGTTAACTTCCTCACCACTGACGATTCGCTCTTGGCCATAAATATTGAGTGTTACTTTTGTTTTGTCAAAAGAATATTTTTGGTTCCAAACAAGCCAGAAAGCAATACAAAGCACAGCTATGGCAGCGACGCTTCCGGCCAGCCAGAAGATTTTTCGTAGCCGATTAGACAAAGTAAATTTTTCCGTCTCTTTTTTTGACCACTGCGGCGCTTCAGCCGTAGGCTCGGTAAATTCGCGTCCGGGCGTAAAAGCGTCAGGCGCCTCTGGCCGTCCCTCTATACCTTCGTCTTTTTTATAAACATGTTTTTTAAGTTCGTCTAGGTCCATATTTAAATTATATAATAATTCTTTCTATCTTAAAATACTAATCAGCTATTAATTTATTTCACCCAATACTTTCCTTTTATCTCCAAATCCTCCTCCTCTTTTTTCTCTTCAATTTTTTGTTTTGCCATTTTGCGGAGTTCAGTCAAATCAAGTTCATTCAATTCCTTGACGCGGTTCTTAAAATATTCTTTTTCGTTCTTTTTTGGGTCTTCAATGACTTCTCCGAGCAGAACGTCCAAAATCGCGCCGATTTTGGGACCGGGTTCGATATTTAAAATTTTCATGATATCATTGCCGCTAATTTTTAGCATCTTAGCTGAAATCGCGTCACGCTGGACTTTCTCAATCATATACTGAAAATGCCGTAATCTGTATGGCTGAGCCTTGGGTACGCCAGAACCCAAGCGATCCGCGACCCGAAGATCAATCAAATCTTCCATATTTTCTTTGCCGGCACGAACGAGCAGGCGTCGTATCGCCGCCTCGGTCACCAGGCCGACATCATAGACAAACATGTGATGTCGGATTAAATTTGTGACGCGCTCAATGATATCTCGTGAAAAATGCAGGCGTTCTAAAATTCTCGCTGCTGCGCGAGCACCCATCATATCGTGGTTATAGAAAGTTGAATCAGGGCCCTCTCCCCTCTTGGCTTGAGGTTTGGCTATGTCATGAAGCAGCGCGGCCAGGCGCACGACCAAATTATATTTTTTTTGCGCTGCAAATTTTAAAGAAAAAACTGAGTGTTCAAAAATAGTATAAATGTGGTGGCGATTTTGTGCTACGCCAATCCCCTTTTCCAATTCAGGAATAATAAATTCCAAAAGCCCCAATTCATGCAACAGCAAAATTCCATCTTGGGGCCGCTCCGACATTATTATTTTTACCAGCTCATCTTTTATTCTTTCTTTGGCAATCGCTTGTAGCCAGCCGGCATTTTTTTGAATGGCTTTTTTAGTTTTCTCTTCAATTAAAAACCCAAGCTCAATTGCGAAACGCACTGCCCGCAACATACGCAAGGCGTCCTCGCCAAATCTCTCTTCAGGATTGCCAACTGCGCGAATTAGACAGTTTGTTAAATCAGATTGTCCATCAAAAGGGTCAATAATTTTGATTTTTGATTTTTGATTTTTGATTTCCATTAACGCGATAGCGTTAATGGTGAAGTCGCGCCGCGCCAAATCTTCGTTTAGATTTCGCGTGAAACTAATACTGTCAGGATGGCGTTTGTCAGAATATTTAGCGTCTACTCTAAAGGTGGTAACTTCAATTTCCTTCAAGGTTTCATCATTTGAATCCTGTTTTACGGTCACTGTGCCAAATTTATTTTCGTAAAAACTTTCAGGAAATATTTCCTGGATTTGCTCGGGGCTCACATTGGTAGCAATATCCCAGTCTTTTGGCTTTTTCTCCAATAACAAATCGCGTACGCATCCGCCAACCGCGTACGCCTCAAAACCGCTCTGTTGCAGTTTTTCAATTATATTTTTGATTTCGTCTGGGATAATCATTTGTGTTGCGCGCCCTAAGGGACTCGAACCCCTAACCTCTTGGTTCGAAGCCAAGCGCTCTATCCATTGAGCTAAGGGCGCACCGCTGACATGATAGTAACTTATTTTTTTGATTTTGAAAAGACAAAATTTATTTGATTTTTACAAAAAAAATGTTAGAATAAAAAATATCTTGGTGGCCATAGCTTAGTGGTAAAGCTCCAGATTGTGGCTCTGGTGATGAGGGTCCGATTCCCTCTGGCCACCCAAAAACCAAATGAAAAAATTTCACTGGATAGCATTATCGGTCTCTTTTGTGATAGCTGCCTTCGCAGCAGCTTTTTATTATTGGCCGAGTTTAAAAGGTATTTTTCTGAAAACTAACACGGTTGAGTTTGTCAGCAGCTACCAGATCAGTAATCTTAGCTGCAGTTTCCAAAACAGTTGCGCCCAAATAAGTTTTACTTTCAATTCTACGCAAAAAGCTTTGAGCCAAGTGCCGACATACCAAATAAAGGAAACGCCCGAAGAGGCTAAAACAGAAATCATTTTTAACAATGTCACAGAAATTAGCGATAACTTCACCTATGAACAGGTTATCAACAACCCCTTGATTGAAGATATTAGCTACGAGCAAGTCAATGATGCTTTTATTTTGACTGTTAAAAGAAAGGGTAATCTTGTGCCGGCCCAAGTTACAATTCAAGGCAACATTGCGACGATTAAACTTCCCGAAGATGGAAGCGGTTATCCACAATTTTTGGAGCTCGAGCCGGACGACAATTCTACGGTCTATCCGTTACTGCAAAAAATAAAAACCAAGGTAATATTAAAAGATAGTTTAAAAAAGGGACTGTTTTATTTAAATGATGCAGACCTGCCATTACAAATAAAAGATTTGGGCAATAATGAATATTACTTTGAAGCCAGCGAAAAATTAGTGACTGATCAGAATTATCAGGTTAAGACAATTGCCATTGATTCGCAAAACCGAGCTAGCGTCAAAATCTGGGAGTTTGATGCTCAAATGGCTTTGGCTAAAATTAACCTTGGCGACGACCGTTTCAAATACCTTGGCTGGTGGGGTGATATAAATTCTACATCAACGCCGGTTATGTCAGAGCCATCCAATCAGTCTAAACAACTGGACACCTTTTCTACTATTAATCGTGTCAAAGTGTTAAAAGAGGTTTATGGCGAATCAATTGACGGCAATAATCTTTGGCTGAAAATTGACGGCGGCAAGCACCCAGGTACCTATATTTTTTCTGCCTTTGTTACTCCAATCCCCCAGCCCGAACCGCCAAAAAATTTCTCCATACCGCCGGAAGTAAAACCGGGTGAATACTGGATTGATACCGATTTAACTAAAAAAATCCTGACGCTTTTTCAATATGATAAGCCGATTTTTGCCACTTACGTCGCTATTGGCCGGCCGGGCAATCCGACAATCGAAGGAACTTATCGGATTTGGTATAAACTTTTAAAAACCCGCATGCGTGGCGGGCCGCCGGTGGTTCAGTTTTTTTATGACCTGCCAAATGTCCCCTACGTCATGTATTACTATAAAGGTTACGGCCTGCACGGCACTTATTGGCACGATAAATTCGGCACGCGTCAAAGCTCCGGCTGCACAAATTTGACCCAAGGAGACTCGAAATTTTTATTTGAGCATCTACAGCCCACATTGCCTGACGGAAAAAATTCTTTCTTATCAAATCCAGATAATCCCGGTTCTGTTATTTATAATCATTATTAATTCAGTTAGGGTTTTATTTTTTGTCTCTTTTATGGCAAAATATGTATACGGAAAAAGACTGATATACGTGAAACAATCGCCATAATCAAAGCCCTCGTAGCTCAACGGATAGAGCTATCCCGTCCTAAGGGAAAGATGGGAGTTCAATTCTTCCCGAGGGCACCAAAAAACAATCCGCATTTTAGCGGGTTGTTTTTGTTGTTATTTAATATCTAAAAAATATTATTCCAATTAGCTTGACAAACATACATTTTTTTGTTAATAATTAATATTCTGATTTTGGTTTAAAAATAGGTCAGAAGTGATCGTCCCTTGAAAATTTTTTCCGAAATTTAATGGGAGGAGGTGAAAAAATGGGAAAAGTAATTCTAAAAGTAATTCTAGTGGTAATAGCTTTTTTTGTTGTAACGGGTTGCGCAGGACCAATTAAAGTGTTGGTACCGGATGAACATGGAGTTGCGAACGAATCCGAATTTGTCAGGGTTCAGAAGGATTTTATGACTAATATTTCCATCCAATACATGGCCGCCTATTACATGAAGTCGCTGGCCAGGGCAGGCAAAGAAACAAAGATTGTTCCAACAAGGGTTTACCTCCAACCAGAACATCTTTCAAAAATACCGAAAGATGCCTCGGAGATCGACCTTCATATGATTATAGTTAACTTAGGCGAGGATCCTTACTGGCTTCATTTGTATAGTAAGTCCGAAAGTTTTTCTTATGACTTTAGAGTAGAAGATAAAGTAACTTCGTTTGAGCGGCATTTGACAATTTCTCTGCCGCTTGATCGAACCAGCACCACTGCTATTAAAACAACAGTGGTAGTCGGCAAAGGCGAAGATCGTTCTTTTGCCATTGGCCCGTTTCTTTATCAGCTAGAATAAGACTGCTTAGTAAGAGAAAGGTGGTGATCTAAAGGTAATTGTTGGCTGAAGTCAAACAGAAGAAAAAAATTAAACCGCCCACTAAATTTAGGGCAAAAGGAGGAAGTTATGAAAAAGACGTCTTTGATCGGTTTGATCGGATTGATTACCATTTTGTTGGCTTGTAGCCCGGCCATCGCCTGTGACGGTTGGACCCCTCCGCCGCCTCCAAACATGGATGCGGGAGGTAATATCCAGCAAACATACAACGGCTTTGTCGGTGTTTCCTTCCCAGACGGAGGATTTCAGTCTACGGTCAACACAGACCAAAGCACCAAGGCCAACGCTTGGAGCATTGGCGGAGGTTCTGTCAAAGTATCAGGGTGTCAGGAGGGATCAACCGGATTTAGTTTTGTGACCGATTCTTTAACGGTTCAATCCATATCGTCTGGTTCGATATCGGTCCAGATAAAGCTTCCCTAGCGTGCCGGAGACCAGCCAGACTGAATTCTGGTCTGGCTGGCTCCAACTCAAACACCAGGAGGTGGTATGATCATGAAAAAGTGCGCTTTTTCTTTTTTCTCAGGCCTATCAGTTTTTTTGATGCTGATGTCAATTTTTGGCACAGCATTTGGTGGTGAAACTGACATCGATGTGGAATCGAAAAACTATAACGATATCAGATTAGAAGGTGGTAAGCCAACCAAAATTTTTCTGGGGTCAGGGGACCAGCCGATCATGCGGGGTATACCCAGTAACTTGGGGGTGCCAAATGATAACCCCAGTGATTCAGTTCTCATTTCATTGGGAGAACAACCATTGTGGCCCAAAGATGTTTTGGTTGAAGGCGCAAGCCACGCGGCCGATGTTAAGTTGGAAACAATCTATTTGGACGGCGCCGCAAGTATTAAAGAAGCGCTAAAGTCCTATGATCTTAAAAAGACCAAAACGCTTCTGTTGTTCGCTGGCCGGCCCAAGATCACTGGTGTTAGTGAGGTTAAAAAAATATATCGGATAAGTGAAGAGGGTGCTGTGTCTTCAGACGGGAATATTTTCTCAAACGGCTACGTTCCTCTTGGCGAGGCCCGCGCAAAGGGTTTCGCTATGCCGATTAGTTTTCTTTTCAAACTCGGCGATTGGGCTGCTGGTCTTGGGGCCAATGCTGTGCTTTTTAAATCCGAGATAAAGGATTTAGAAATGTATGGCGGCGGCTGGCAGATTAATATGAGCCCGAGCGTTTCATGGCTTACCGGCGGTAATGGTGCAGTGGCAAGTTTGTTTGGCCTATCTTACGACGAATGGAAATCCGCGTACAAGCGTCGGATGCATATCGTGGCTGAAGCTGTCTATGTTTTGCCTAATTCCACGATTGAGTCTTGGTCGCCCTTCTCAATAGGCTGGCCGCCGTTCCAGAAAGAGATAGTCAAAGCCGAACCAGCGCCGCCCGCTCCGCCTTCGAAGGCCGAGGTTGTGCCTCCGAAACCAGAGCCTCCCAAACCAGATTTAGAAAAAGAGGCCTTAAGGGAAAAGGCTGAAGAGGCCGAAAAGATAAGCGAGGTTTGGGAAAAAATGGCTAAGGACGCTGCAGCAAAAAAAGAGGCAGCGGAAAAAGCCAAAGAGGCTGCCCAAAAGGAAAAGTCAGAACTTTTGGCTTATCCAGTTTGCCCGGTCTCTCTGGAATTCCCCTTTAATGAATGGCAACCAAATTCTGCGGAGAAGCAAGAAAAGATTCCAAAGATGGCCGCTTGGTATGTCAAGAACTACGGGGAGGCCACAAAGAGAAATCTAATCTGGCGGCTCAACGGCAACGCTGACGAACGCGGGCCAGCTCCGAACAAAGGCGACGTTGTCAATAATACTAATGACAAGATTAATCCCGCTCTGTCGGAGTGGAGAGCAAAGTGGACTAAAGCTCTTCTGGCTGAGGAATTGGAGAAACTTGGTCAAAAGGAGCTGGCCAAGAGAATCGTCTGCTCCGGCTCCGGAAAGACTAACCCGGCTAAACCTCAGGCCGGAACGGAATTAGAACATCAAGAAAACCGGCGGGTGTACCTAATACTCTCTCAGCCGGAATTCTAAGTCCTTTAAATTGGCAGGGAAACGCCCCGCCTCTAACCCGAAGCCCTTTGACGCTGTCACTTCACGTGAAACGTCAAAGGGCTTTTTTATTTTTCTAAGTACTAAACATTAATTAAAATGTTCCGCGTGAAACTTTTTTCCATTGACCAATAAAATTTTTTTTTGTAAGATTAAGTCGTTATTCTAACTTTTTAAACGGGGCCCGTGGTATACCGGTAACACGCTTCCATGGCATGGAAGAGTAAGGGGTCCAATTCCCCTCGGGTCCACCAAATCGGCTAGTGTCAATTTATGGATAAAGCAAACAAACAAAAAGTTGAACCGCTCATTTTCGATACATATCTGGCCGTTATAAAAAACAGTGTCGGCACAAAGTTTTTCCGTAATTTTTATGCAAAGGTTAACGGGAAAAGAACTGACGTTATGAAAAATGGTGAATTGTCTTGCGCCTTTTTTGTTTCAACAATTCTTGCGTTTTTCAAACTAATAAAAGAAGTCCACACAACGGTTGATTCCACAATAAAAGATTTAAAAATATCGGGCTGGAAAATTACAAAAAGACCAAAGATCGGGAGCATAATAATTTGGGAAAAACAAGATTTTGGTAATGTAGATTTTCATAGACACATAGGTTTTTATATAGGAGACAACAAGGCGATTAGCAATAGTTCTAAATTTGGATACTCGGCAAAACATCATTGGACTTTCAAGAATAAACGCAAGATAGAAATGATTTTTTGGAATAAAAAATTAAATTAAGTTTCGCGTGAAACTTTAAATACGGAGGTGTGCCTGAGTGGCCGAAAGGGGCAGTCTCGAAAACTGCTGTACCCGCAAGGGTACCGGAGGTTCGAATCCTCCCGCCTCCGCCAAATGTCAAACTTTGAACTAAAGAATATATGAATTCAATAATAAAAAAACCCAGCGCTTGGATTCCCATAGTAATTCCGCTCATCTTTTTTGCGTATCTAGTTATTTACATTACTATCTTTGGCATTGTCCGAGAGGAGGATGAAGGAACAGGCGCACATCTCTTTCAACTGTGGCTGGTACTTGAGCCTCTGATGGTCGGATTTTTCGCTATCAAATGGTTGCCAAGTGCACGAAAACAGGCACTACTTATTCTAGCGCTCCAAATTGTTGCCGCGCTCCTGCCGATATTCGTTGTTTTCTTTCTCAAATTATAGTTTATGCACACAAACTGAAAAGATATAATTTGACTTGCTTCTAACTACTTGATAGAATATTAATCTGCCTGCGAAAATTAACGGCAGTATTTTTATATAAAATCATGGAACAAAAAATTAAACATCTAGGGATTATTATGGACGGCAACAGGCGTTGGGCGCGTGTTCGGGGCTTGGCGCCTTTTGAAGGCCACCGCGCCGGTTATAAAAAGGTTAAAGAAGTGACTGAATGGTGCCGCGAAAACGGAATTAAAATTTTAACGCTTTTTGCCTTTTCAACTGAGAACTGGAACCGGTCCGAGAAAGAGGTCAAATATTTGATGCATCTTTTTTATTTTATGTTGACCAAGGATATAAAAAATATCCATAAAAATAAAATTCATTTAAATATTATTGGTCGCAGAGACGGCCTCTCACATAGTATACAAAAGGCCATACAAAAGGCCGAGGAATTAACAAAAGGTTATACTAACTTTACTTTAAATCTAGCCATAAACTATAGTGGTCGATTGGAAATAGTTGATGCTGTTAAAAAAATTATTCGACAGGCAGGTAATCATCAAGAAATCACCGAGGATTTAATTTCAAAAAACATTTATACTGCCGGGCAACCGGATCCGGACCTCATCATCCGTACCTCGGGCGAACAAAGACTTTCCGGATTTTTAACATGGCAAGGAGTTTATTCGGAATTATATTTTACCAAAAGCCACTGGCCGGAATTTTCCAAAAAAGATTTTGATGAAACGCTGGCTGATTTTACCAGCAGAAAAAGGAGATTCGGGAAATAGAAATCCAATAATTTTGTTAAAACAAAAACCCCGTTTATAGCGGGGTTTTTGAGTCTTTTTGAGCTTTTTAGCTTACCAATTGTTGCGGTGACCACCGCCACCACCAAATCCTCGGTCGCCGCCACTAAAGTTGCGGCGAGGCGGGCGTTCTCCCAATGGTCTGGCTTCGTTAACCGTGATATTACGGCCTTCGAAATCCTTGCCATTCCACATCTCAATAGCTTTGGTTGCTTCCTCGTCGCTTGCCATTTCCACAAAGCCAAAACCTTTTGAGCGTCCAGACATTTTATCGACAATAATAGTTGCCGATTCGACGTTGCCTGCCTGAGAAAAAGCATCTTTTAATGCATCCTCGGTGGTGCTGTAAGGCAGACCGCCGACATATAATTTTTTATTCATTTTTTCCCTATACTGAATGCTAATTGTTTATTAATTTGTAAGACGACCTACTCTCCTGTCACTCCTTACACTTAATAATCAGCTAGTATAAGGAAAACTAAAGAGAAAACTTACGTTCTTATTATAGCCGATTAAAAAATAAAAGTCAAATGTATATACCCCCCCACATCTATTTATAGGTGTGGGGGTTTACGAAAACCAGTCAATCGCCTATACTTATTTATATGCCGAATTTCTTAAATATTTTTTTAACCAATCCGTTGTTAAGCCTGGTTGTTCTGGGGTGCTTCGTGTTTTTAACATGGAATTTAACTCTTCATTGGCAAATATATCAGACGCGGAAAAAAATTAAATTGATGTTTAAGGGAACAAAAATGGCTGATTTGGAAGGAATAATTTTTGAACAAATCAAGCGTTTGCGGCAAACGGAAAAAAATCTAAAAAACCTTGAAGATTTTTCCCGCCATCTGGAAACTATGACGCTAAAAAGCGTCCAAAAAATCGGTGTAATCCGGTTTAATCCTTTTAGAGACGTTGGCGGTGATCAAAGCTTCTGTATTGCGTTTCTTGACGCGCAAAATAATGGTTTGACGCTTTCCAGTTTCTTTACAAGAGAAGGCACAAGGATTTATACTAAGCCAATCATCAATAGCAGTTCGGAATATCCTTTAACAGAAGAGGAGAAGAAAGCGATAAAAAAGGCGATTGAAGAAAGCGACGCTAAATTAAAAATCAAAAAGCCAAAATGAAAAATTTTGCTGTTGCATTAGGACATATGGATAAAAATATCAAAACCAAAATGGAAAATACTCTGCAGCCTAAGCCGCCTATTGTGGTTATTTTGGGTCACGTTGATCATGGCAAAACCAGTATTCTTGACTACATCCGTCAAAGTAAAGTCGCTGAGGCCGAGACAGGCGGTATTACCCAGCATATCGGCGCTTACCAAGTTGAACATCTGGCAAAGGCATCTTTAGCACAGATGGGGCAAGCCAAGAAAAAAATAACTTTCATTGATACTCCCGGTCACGAAGCCTTTTCGGCCATGCGCTCGCGCGGCGCTAAAGTGGCGGATATTGCAATTCTTGTTGTCGCTGCTGACGAAGGTATAAAACCTCAAACTAAGGAAGCGATCAATCTGATTTTACATCTTGACCTGCCTTTAATTGTCGCTATCAATAAGATGGACAAACCGAGCGCTTTGCCAGAAAAAGTTAAAAAAGAATTGGCTGAAAATAATATTTTAGTTGAATCAATGGGAGGAAAGATACCAGTGGTTTTGGTTTCTGCCAAAACCGGACTTGGAATCAATGATTTGCTTGAAATGATTTTGCTGTTGGCTGAGATGGAAGAATTAGAAGCTGATTATTCAAAATCGGCAAACGGCATAATTATTGAATCTAGAATTGATTCCCAACGCGGCACCACGGTTACCTTGCTTGTGCAAGATGGAATGTTAATCAAAAAAGATGCTATCGCCACCGAATCAGCCTACGGGTATATCAAATCCATGGAAAATTTTTTGGGCCAGCCGATTGATAAAGCAGGACCATCTACGCCGGTTCTTGTTGTGGGCCTTGATCAAGTGCCGCCGGTGGGCGAGGAATGGCAAGCAATGGAATCTTTGGAAGAAGCCAAAAAAAAAGCCCAGACAAAAGCTGAAAAAGAAAGGCATAAAAGAGAACCAGCAGAAATTTTAGATATATCGCCTGACCAAAAAATATTAAATATAATTTTAAAAGCTGATTTTTCTGGCTCGCTTGAAGCTGTCAGAGAAGCTTTAAAATCAATTCCGCAAGAAGAAATTATTTTGCGTGTTATTAAGGCCGAGGTAGGGGATATCGCCGAAAACGATATCAAATTGGCCAGCTCAGCTAAAGCTAAAATCTACGGCTTCCGTGTTAAAAGCGGAAGCGACATCAATATTTTGGCCGAACGGTTAAATATAAAAATCAGTCTTTGGCAGATAATCTACGAATTGATTCAAGCCGTAAGACAAGATGCTTCTTGTTTGCTTGTGCCGGAAATCTGCCGTGAAAAAATCGGGCGGCTAAAAATACTGGCTACTTTTAAAGCTGATGGCAAAAAACAGATTATAGGAGGACGTGTGACTTTCGGTAAATTAGAAAAAGGAACGCAGGCAGATATCTTAAGGGATGAACAAAATTTGGGAAAGGGCAAAATATTACAGCTGCAACAAAATAAACAGGATGTACAGGAAATAATAAAAGACAGAGAAGGGGGCATTTTAATTGATTCTGATATAGAAATAGAAAAAAACGATATCTTGGAAATATACAGAGAAGAAAGAAAAAAAAGAGAACTGTAGTATGTATAAACTTCAAAAAATCAACGAACTTATCAGGCAGGAATTAGGAAAAATAATTCTGAAGGAAGAAGAATTTGGGCCGGGTGCTTTGGTGACACTTATGGCAGTGGAGACTTCAGAAGATTTGCTTCATGCCAATATCGCCGTCAGTGTTTTCCCGACAGAAAAAGCGCAAGTCGTGCTCAAAAAACTTACTGCTAGTGTTTTTAATTTACAGCAGCTACTTAACAAAAAAATGGAAATGCATCCGGTGCCAAAAATTAGGTTTTTTTTAGATGATACTGAATCACAAAGCCAAGAAATTGATGCGCTGTTAAATAAAATTAACAGACTAGAAAGATGAAAGAAAAATTTTGTGAGGCGCAAAAAATAATAATACAATCGAAAAATATTTTGTTAGTTTCCCATGAAAATCCGGATGGCGACGCAGTCGGGTCACTTTTAGCAATGAAAATTGGCTTGAATGAAATAGGCAAAAAGACAGCGGTTTTTTTGCCCTCTAAAATTCCATCCTGTTTAAGTTTCTTGCCACATGCCGGGCAAATAAAAAATGAAGTAAATCTGGTCAATACCGACTTAATAATTGGACTTGATTACGGCCATTACAACCGTCTTGGACTCAATGGTAAAAATATCACTTCAATTAATTTTTTAACCATTGATCATCATTTAGTCGGAGAACGTCTTGGCTTGCAGATTGTCGACAATGATTGTTCTTCTACTGCCGAAATACTTTACGAATTATTTCCATATTTGGATGTTGATGTTAATCATGAAATTGCAACTTGTTTGCTTACCGGAATTTATTCCGATACGGGCGGTTTTCGTTATCCCAGCACCTCCGCCCACACTTTAAAAATTGTTGGCGAGTTGTTGTTAAAAGGCGCACCATTGCAAAAAATTGCCAAACTTGCTGATGATTGCAATATTTTGGAAAATCTTGATTCTTGGACCGAGGCATTTAAAAATTTAAAAATTGACTTAGAATTAGGCATGGTCTTTTCGTATGTTACTGCAAAAAATTCCCCGGTTGGAGAACAAAATTCCAGCAAGTCAGCCATCGCCAGTCTTTTTTGTACTATGCCGGAAATTAAATTCGTCGTGCTTTGCACCGAAAAAGAACCGGGACATTTTGAATGTTCGCTGAGAAGCCAGAATAATCGCGGTGTAAATGTTGGAAAAATTGCCCAGATTTTTGGCGGAGGAGGGCATCGTCTGACAGCCGGATTTTACACAACTGCCAGGCCCGAAGAAATTATTAGCACTATCAAAAATCTGCCGCTTCAGGAGTTCTGCGTTTAGGGTGTATAATTTAAATAGAGTAGGTCGGCCGGATAGCCAAGCGGTAAGGCGGGAGTCTGCAAAACTTCTATACGTGGGTTCGATTCCCACTCCGGCCTCAATGATGGTTTATTTCAAAAATCCTATGATAAAACATAAAAAAATGGCTCAGTGGCGGAATTGGTATACGCGACGGACTTAAAATCCGTTGGTTGAATAAACCGTGTGGGTTCGAGTCCCACCTGAGCCACTACCAAGGAAGTTTTCATAAATACATAAATATAAATAATTGATTAAAGGTTTTTTGAAAGGAGAAAAAAACAATGAGTTATGGTAAAGAATTTTTTACTCCACCGGAAGGACCTGAAAAAAAAACGCCTCCGGCGGAGAAATATACTAAAGTAGAATTTGGACCCAAAAGCACAAAAATAAAAAGTCCCGAAGGTAACCTGATAGCAGAGAACAAAGAGGAAATACCGGAAACCGCCTACCGGCGATTAACCCAAAACGAACAAATATTTGCCAACAGTTTAGCAGACAGGCATATGAATAGTCCAGAAACTCAAAAGAAACTGCGAGGCTACGAACCTACAGAGATTCGCCAGTATGAAGATGATTACCGAGAGAATGAAGCCAAAAAAATATTGGCTAAAAAAAATCAATTTTTTGAAAAAGAAGCTGCATAGATAAATTCAGGGATTATAAAAAACCAGCCCCGACGATATGTCGGGGCTGGTTTAAAATATCTTTTTAATTCACAATTTCTACGGCTATTTTTTTTACACCAAACTGCAATGCGGCTTCGCGCGTTGGCATCCAGATATCCATTTTATAACTGTTCTTTTTGGCCATACGATCTTCCACTATAAAGATTTTATCACCATAGACCTCGGGAAATTTCACCTTGGTGTGGAACGGCAAAAAGTTACACGCCACCAAACCGTCATAAACATAAGTGCCGTTGGCAGTAATAAAAGGCGTACTGTCAGTCTGGTCGGGCGTGCTGGAATAAGCAGTGACGATTACACGTCTAAGGTCTTCAACCGATTTATTTGTGCTTTCAGTTAAAGCTAAGGCGCTTGATGTAGGTGAAACCAGATTGTCACAAATACCACCCAAAAAACAGATGGATTGGATATAGTTATTATCAGCCAAAATTAAATTATCGTCGTCTGAAGTGGCGGTCATTCTTGACCAGTCTGGGGCCTGGATCGCTTCAACAGAAATTAAGCTATAATCCGGTTTAACAGACTGTTCGGCTAAGGCAAAATGATCAGATGGTAGGACTAACTTAATAAAAATACCAGCCAAGATGATAAAGCTTATCCATAATTCAGGTTTGCCGGAACATAATAATTTTTGTTTCAAGATGGTTATTTTATCCATATATTTGTTGTTTTTTTATGTCCTAGAGCAGCACATAGGTCTGAAAAGACCTTTATTTCAACAAAAAAACCCCTCAATTAGGGTATATGAAGAGGATAGCACAGGTGATTTTAAAAGTCAATATTTGGCCTGAAAATTCAAATTGTTTTATCTTGGAGCGGGTAAGGGGAATCGAACCCCTATTAACAGGTTGGAAACCTGTAGTAATGGCCTTTATACGATACCCGCCTTCGCTAAAGCTTCGGCGGGCAAGCCCGCTTAGCTTTCGTGGTTCTAAATTTTGTGGCCCGCCATTCCTAAGTCCGCCAGCTGGCGGACGAAGAATGGTCGGGCTGCTGGGAATTGAACCCAGGCCACCTGCTCCCAAAGCAGGCGTACTACCGTTATACTACAGCCCGATAAAATTAACTATTTTATTTTATCTCAAAAATTAACATTTTTCAACTTAGTAAAATTTCGCAGCTAATCTGTTATCCATCAGAAAGAGTTAATTGGGGATAGCGCTGATTCCTTTGTGATTATTATTATGGTATAATTTAAAAGTACGAAAAGATGACCATAAAAGAATTATTAGACAAAATTAATATCTTTCGCGATTGTCGAGAATATAATTTAGGACTTTGGGAATGCCCAAGCTTTATTTTTTTAATCATGGGCTCTATTAATATCATGGCAATGATTAGTACCTATATTATCGCGAACCGCTATACTACTGAACCAGAGATTGTCGCTTTGATAGTAATTGTCATAACCGTCATAATTTTTATTATTGCGCATGTTATCACTCAAGGCTTCGATAAGCTGGCGCAGGCTAACAAAATGAAAACTGAATTTGTTAGCATTGCTTCTCATCAATTAAGAACGCCGCTATCAGCCATGCGCTGGACGCTCAATCTTTTAAACGATGCCAAAACTACCGACCCTGTCGAACAACAAGCCAATTATTTGGCTATTATCAAAGAAAGCAACGACCGGATGATAAGATTAGTTAATGATTTGCTGGATGTGTCGCGAATTGAAATGGGGCGCATAATTTTGAGCCCAAAACAGGTAAATTTGTATATTTTGATACAAAAAATCATTGCTAACTATTTGCCTTTGGCTCAAGCGAGCAACACCGAGATTTCACTAGAAGCAGATGAAACCTTACCTAATGTTTTAGCCGATCCAGAAAAAATTTCATTAGTGATTCAAAATCTGGTTGATAATGCAATCAAATACACAAAAGGAAAAGGGCAAGTTCATATTTCAGCTCAAGACGATCGGAAATTTGTTAAGGTTGCGGTTAAAGATACTGGTGTGGGTATCCCTTTATCACAACAAAAGCAGGTCTTTAAAAAATTTTTTCGTTCTGATAATGCCATGAAACATCAGACTGTCGGCACGGGCCTTGGCCTTTTTATCGCCAAGGCAATTATTGAAGAAAGTAATGGTAAAATCTGGTTTGAATCAGAAGAAAACCAAGGGACAACTTTTTATTTTACTTTGCCAGTTTATAAGTGATGCAATAATAATTATTAATTATTGCCAATTACGAATATAGCATTCGTAATTGACCTTAATTATTAATATGAATATATGCAGACTATTTTAATCGTAGAAGACGAACCAACTCTCCAAAAAGCTTTAAGCACAGCGCTCGAAAAAGAAGGGTATAACATTAAAAGCGCACTCGATGGCGAGATTGGGTTGAATCTAGCCAAAGAAATAAAGCCGGATTTAATTCTACTCGATTTAATCCTGCCCAAAATGGATGGTTTTGAGATACTGGAAGAATTAAAAAAAGACGAAGGGACTAAAGAAATTCCGATTATTATTTTAACTAATTTGGAAAGCTCAAAGGATATTGAACGATCTCTTGTTCTTGGAGCAAAAACATATTTGGTTAAGGCCAATTATGACCTTAAGGACGTGATACAGAAAGTGAAAGAAAACATCAAATAATTATCCTAGTTACTTTTTTGGCAGGCAGAAAAGTAACCAAAAGATCTGCGCGCAGGTATAAGATTTTGATAAAATCTTTGCCGAGCGCGATTAAAATTAATCCAATTTTAATTTCGCATTTTCATTTTGATTTTTGATATTTATTTTTTAATTTTTTTAACGTGCAAGTTGATGTATCCCAGCTTAAAGCTTTTTTATTGGACACCAATCTCGTAAATAAAAAGCAGCTGGAAAAAGCAGAAAAAGATGCTGAAAAAGCCAAGCAAAAATTGGACGATTTTTTGATTAAGTCGAATCTCATAAAGGAAGACGAGATGACAAAACTTAAGGCCTACATTCTTGGAATTCCTTTTGTCAATTTAGAAGATGAAAAAGTTCCGCCCGAAATTTTGCAAATAATTCCTGAACCGATTGCGAGAAAACAGAATATTTTTGCTTTTCGTCGGACAGGCCGAAATCTGGAAGTAGCCATGCTTGACCCAGACGATCTTCAGACAATCGAGTTTATTAGAAAAAAAGCCAATCTTAAAATTTTGCCGCGTTTAACATCGGTTACCTCAATAAAAAATGCGCTTAGGCAATATCAAAAAAGCTTACAGGCAGAATTTGGTGAAATAATAGAAAAAGAAACTAAGGTTTTGCCGATCATCACCGAAGGAACAGAAGAGCCAGCTGAAGAAGAATTGCAAAAAGCTGCTCAGGATCTGCCGGTTATCAAAATTATTGACACATTGCTCAAACACGCGATTTTACAAAAAGCCTCCGATATCCATATCGAGCCAATGGAAAAAGAACTGCTCGTGCGATATCGTATTGACGGCATTTTGCATGAAGCTATGACTTTGCCAAAACAAATTGCCACCGGTGTTGTGGCCAGGATTAAGGTGCTGGCAAACCTCAAGCTTGACGAACATCGTTTGCCCCAAGACGGACGTTTTAAAATCGAAACAGACGAATACAAAATTTCTTTCCGCGTATCCATATTGCCGGTTTACGACGGAGAAAAAATTGTTATGCGCCTTTTACCCGAAGGATCGAAGGGATTTACATTGGAATCACTGGGTTTTTGGGGCAGGAATCTGGAAATAATTCATCACCAGATTAAAAAACCAACCGGTCTGATTCTCGTGACGGGTCCAACCGGTTGCGGCAAAACGACGACGCTTTATACGGCCATGGATATTTTAAATACTCCGGACGTTAATATCTCAACCGTTGAAGATCCGATTGAATACCGTATGCCACGCATCAACCAAACCCAGGTCAGTCCCAAAATTGGATTAACTTTTGCTAACGGTCTCCGCTCGCTGCTGCGTCAAGATCCTGATATCTTGATGGTTGGTGAAATTCGCGACAATGAAACCGCCGGCTTGGCTATTAATGCTTCTTTAACCGGCCACTTGGTTCTTTCAACTCTTCATACCAATTCGGCAGCCGGGTCGCTACCGCGCCTGTTGGACATGGGAGCAGAACCTTTTTTGATTTCTTCTACGGTTATTTGTATTGAAGCCCAGAGGTTAGTAAGGCGACTTTTCGAAAACAAAGAAAAATATCAATTAAGCAAAGCTGAAATAGAAAATTTGCGTAAAGATATTAACATTGACCGTTTGGTGGAAAGTTTGCGCCAAGAAAAAATAATTGCTCCAGGCGACAAACTTGAAGACGTCAATTTTTTCAAGGCGGTCAGCTCTGCCGACTGCCCCGATGGTTATCGAGACCGTATCGGCATCCACGAAGTTATGGAAATATCAGAAACCATCAAACAGTTAATCATCAAACGGGCCAGCTCAGACGAAATTGAAAAACAGGCGCGAGAGGAGGGGATGCTGACTATGATTGAAGACGGCTTTGTTAAAGCCGCGCGCGGTTTGACCTCAATTGAAGAAATTCTCAGAGTGACGCAGGAGTAAAAGTTAAAATTTCAAATTGCAAATCCTAAATCACAAACAAATCCCAAATCACAGATTCCAATAACCAAAAAATATCTTTTGAATTTTGAAAATTTAAACTTTGATATTATTTGGAATTTGGCATCTGGTCATTGGGATTTCGAAAAGTGCCTACCTATTCTTATTCTGCCAGATCATTAACTGGCCAAACAAAAATCGGGACTCAGGAGGCTGCCTCAGAAGCCGAATTAGCCCATACTTTAAGAAGTGAGGGATTTATTTTAAGTTCGGTCAGAACTGCTGTCCAAGCCGCGCCGAAAAGAAGTCGATTCCGCGCTGCTCTGCCAAGCTTGCGACGGATTCCGCTGATAGAAAAAATTGTTTTTACCCAGCATTTGGCCGTGATGATTGGCGCGGGGCTGTCTTTAACTCGGGCGCTTGACGCTTTGAGTCTTCAAACTAAAAACAAAAAATTTGCCGGTATTTTAAAACAGATAGGCCAAGATATTAATAAAGGTATAGCCTTTGCTGACTCTTTGGCAAAACAGCCTAAGGTTTTCTCGGAACTTTATGTTAATATGATCAGGGTTGGAGAGACGAGCGGCAATTTTGAAGGAGCGCTTAGAGTGTTGACCGACCAGATGAAAAAGGATTATGATCTGCGTTCGCATGTCAAAAGCGCCATGATTTATCCTATAGTGATTCTCGTAGCTATGATCGGTATTGGCACGATTATGATGGTAACGATTGTGCCAAAACTAACTTCCATTTTTAAAGAATTGCATACGGAATTGCCGCTAACAACGCGAGTAGTCATCGGCATAAGTGATTTTTTGAATCAACATTGGCTTTTAGCTATTTTTATTGTGATTATTGCAACCCTTGCCGCCAGATTTGCGTCCAAAACTAAAGTGGCTAAAAATTATTTTGACTGGACGATTCTACGGATACCAATTTTTGGGGATATAATTAAAAAAATTAATTCAGCTCGGCTGGCGCGCACGTTAAGCTCTTTGATAAAAAGTGGCGTGCCAATAGTGCAGGGGCTAAGAATCGTTTCCCGGACAATGAGCAACAATCTTTTTATTGAATCATTGGAAAATGCCAGTCAAGAAGTGCAAAAAGGAACATCGTTGCATGAAGTCTTAGCAAAATATGCGCAAATTTATCCGCCCATGGTCAACCAAATGATTGAAGTGGGGGAGGAGACCGGAACGCTCGACGAAATATTGACAAAGTTAGCAGAGTTTTACGAAGAAGATGTAGCTACGATTACCAAAGGCATGTCGGCTGTGATTGAACCGATTTTGATGATTATTATTGGCGCGGCTGTGGGTTTTTTTGCCGTCTCAATGCTGCAACCTATGTACTCAATGATGGAAGTGATATAGAATTTTATTTATTTTTTAGAAAATTTTCCTTTGGTATTTTGACAAGATAACAATAAATGTGTTATCTTGTTTTATTGTCCTTAATATTGTTCAAAGGAGGTGAACAATGAGATGTAAAGAAAAAAGTTGTATTGGAGAGGTTGATTTGAATAACACAATTTTTCTTCAAACTGGCTGTGGTGGATGTGGTGGCAGCCGAGCGCCTGCCTATGCCTGCAACCAGTGCGGACGGCTGCACTGGGCTGACGGTTCGCCTGTTTATAATCGCGGCGGACAGAAAGCTTTCTGGAAAAACGGATCGCTTTGTCTTAAAAACAAATCAAAGAAAAATCGCCAGCAAAAAATTGCAACTGCGTAGCGATTTCTGAATCCAGGCTTTTTCCCTTTTAGGGAAAAGGCCTTTTTCTTTTTGTGGATGATTAAATTTGAAAATGAGCTATAATAAAGGGTATTAAACCACAGGGTCCACGCAGATATATTCCACAATACCCTGTATTTTGACTTCGTTCGGATGATATGCCTGTTGGCGCATCATCCTCACTAGTCAAAATTAAATCAGAAACCAAATATTATGGTGATGATTTTTAGCAGTCATAAAAAATCTGGTTTAACGCTCGTTGAAGTCTTGGTCGGCTCATTCTTAATGCTCGTAGTCTTTTTTGGCATCTTTGGTTTAATCAGATTAAGTATTAAACTGATTGCTCAGTCAAAAGCCCGAATCGTGGCGACGGCTTTTGCTAATCAAAAAATAGAACAGGTGCGTAATTTGCCGTACAACCAAATCGGCACGGTCGGTGGAATACCGGCTGGCACAATTCCCGAAACTGAAACTATTACAAGTAATGGCGTATCTTTTAGTATTAAAACCACTGTTATTTATATTGATGACCCATTTGATAATACTTTTCCCAATGACCCTTTTTCATGGGATTACAAAAGAGTAAAGGTGGCCGCTTCCTGGATTGGTTTCATGGCCGGAACGGTTGATCTTGTAACCGATGTCGCTCCCAAGGGCATTGAGACGACAGGCGGTGGCGGCGTTATTTCCATTTTGGTTTTTGACGCCAATGGCCAGTCGGTGCCTCAGGTTTCAATCCATATCGAAAACAGCGCTGTCAGCCCAGCAATTGACGCCACTTATCAGACTAATGACCAAGGTCGGCTTTTTTTGCCCGGCGCGCCTGCCTGCGATACTTGTTACAAAATTACCGCTTCCAAAGCCGGCTATAACAGTGACAGAACTTTCGCGGTCGGCGAAATAATCGGAGGAACAACTCTGGCTGTTCCTGCTAAATCTTTTATTTCGGTGGTTGAAGGACAGCAAACAGATACCAGTTTTTCGGTTGACCGCTTAAGCGCTCAGACGGTTCAGAGCGTAAAATATGTTGAAGAAAAAACATGGAGTGATTCTTTTGATGATTTAACAAAAATCGGAGAAACTTTTCAAACCGTGGCCAGTACAACCGAAGGCTCAGTGAAATTAGATCAATCACAAGGGCAATATTTTCAAACCGGCTATCTTGTGTCCGCGCCCATCACCCCAACTGGCCTGACGCAGTGGGGGAGACTAAATTGGAAACAAGATGCGCCTGCTTCAACTAATCTAAAATATCACCTTCTTTATTCCACAAGCTCAAACTGGGAGATGATCCCGGATCAAGATTTAACCGTCGGTGGCGTTACCAATTCAGCTGGTTTTGACTTGTCACCGATCGATATAGCAGAACTTGATACAATTAAATACAAAAGTATAAAGATAAAAGCCGATTTCTCGAGCGACGACGCGTCTTTGACGTCTTCTCTCTATAATTGGCAAATTACTTGGTTTTCTTCCGATACTTTAACCCCGATTCCGAATCTTGTTTTTACCCTGCAAGGGATAAAAATTATTGGTACCGACAATAATGGAAATCAGATTTATAAATACCAGCAAAATTTAAGCACCGACGGCTCAGGACAGATCGTAATTGAAAACTTGGAGTGGGATTCTTACAAAATTACGGTTAATGGCATATCAACCGGATACGATATTGCTAATTCTTCGCCGTCTCAGCCGGTCAACATTAACCCTGACGGCAGCCAAACGACAATTTTAAAATTGGCCAATCACCAAGCCAATACACTTTTGGTCACCGTCAAAGACTCGGCAAACAATCCGTTGACAGGCGCCAGTGTCCGGCTTTATAAAACCGGCTACGATAAATTAAAAATAACCACAGAATCTGGCCAAGCTTTTTACAGCCCGCTTTCGGCCGCCGCCTTTACACTGGATATTATGATGACTGACTTTCAGGATTATTCAGAAGATGTTGACGTTTCTGGCCAGAAGGAGCAGGTGGTCGTTTTAACACCGCCCTAATCTATGCAAAACAAAATAACCGACAACCAAGGGGGTTTTTCTTTAGTAGAGGTTCTAATAGTAATCTTTATATTTGGCCTGATGTCAATAATCTTGAGCAATCTTATTGTTATCGGTTATCGCTCTTATAATTATAATTTTCAGCAAATTGCCGCTATCAACGAAGCCAGAAAAGGCGTCGAAACGATGGTTAGGGAAATTAGAGGGGCTAAAAGCGGTGATGACGGATCATATCCTATAGTTGAGGCAGGCGACCTGCAATTTATTTTTTTTGGCGATATTGACCGAGACGGATTAACTGAACGAGTTAGATATTTTATAAGCGGTTCAGACTTAAATAAAGGAGTTGTTAAGCCAAGCGGCGATCCGCTTCAATATATATTGAGCGGAGAAACCATAAGCACACTTTCGCATTATGTTCGTAACAGTGCCTTAATTCCTATTTTTACTTATTACAACGGCGATTGGCCCGGCGACACGGTTCACAATCCATTGCCGACGCTAACGCGTCTTTCCGACACAAAGCTTATGCATGTTAAATTAAGAATCAATGTTGATTTAAATCGGCCGCCTGACGATTTTCTATTGGAAAGCGATGCCCAGATAAGAAATCTAAAAACAAACCTGTGAGTAAATATTTCTCTTTTCGTCCAAATCGGCCAAGACAACCAATTAATCAGCAGGGTAATATCCTCACTCTTGTTTTAGTTTTTGGCGGCATTTTTCTTTTAATGTTTAGCGGTTTAATCGGCTATATTTCTGTTCAATACAACCTGAGCAAAGAAAAAGTTGCTTTGAACCTTGCACTCAATATTGCCGAATCAGGCGTCAATTATGCTCGCTGGCATTTGGCGCACGCGCCAAATGATTACAATTTTTCGGCAGTTTACGACTATATCGATCCGGAACTGGGCACGGTTGGGCAATATAAACTTGAAATTACTCCGCCAGACAATTGCTCAACGATGGTGGCGATAAAATCAACCGGCTGGACCCAAGATTTTCCAGAAGTTAAAAGATCTATTTCTGCTGTATTCGGCCAATCCTCGCTCGCCAAATACGCTTTTTTGACCAATTCCGATGTTTGGTTCGGCGAAGAAGAAGAGCTACGCGGCCCTTTTCATTCCAATGGCGGTATTCGCATGGATGGTACCCAAAACGCGCTTTCCACTTCTGCTAAACCAAATTATACCTGTCAGCCGATACATGGCTGCAGCCCAGCGCAACAAAAACCCGGCATTTGGGGAACGGGCAACGGCGGCTCTCTGGGTTTGTGGTCATTCCCGATACCCGGACCAAATTTCGACGCCATTAGCCTTGACTTGGGAAATTTGAAGCAGATTGCCAAAAACGGCGGTTATTATTTTGCGTCTTCAACTGTTTTTGGCTATCATATTGTATTTAAAAATGACGGAACTTTTGATTTGAATAAAGTGACAAAAGTGCAAAACGCAATTAACGTTAAAGATACCGAAACCGGATTGACTGTCACAGAATCATTAGATATCAAAGATGAAACTTTTCTTCAAAATTATCCGTTGGCAGCCGATCAATGTAACCAACAAAACCTTATATTCGTGGAAGATACCAAAGTTTGGGTCGACGGTAATGTAAAAGAAAAGGCAACGGTGGCGGCGGCCAGGTTCCCTGAAAATGCGATAACCAATGCCAGTATAATTATTAATGGCAATATTACCCGCGCCGATCCTAAAGACACCCTTCTGGGATTAATTGCCCAAAAAAATATTTTAGTTCCTTATAACTCGCCTAACGTCCTTGAAGTTCAAGCTGTCATGATTGCCCAAAAAGGGGCGGTTAAGAGATATCAATACAGCAATACAAAAAATAAAATCTTGGTGCGCGGCTCCATTATAACCAATAAAGTCTGGACATGGAGCTACGTTGACTCGAACGGCAATGTTACTTCTGGCTACAAAAACACAGAATCTTATTTTGAACCAGCTTTGATTTATGCGCCCCCGCCGTTTTTCCCGACGACAGGCGAATATCAATTTATTTCTTGGACAGAAGTCCCGTCCTCCTAAGAATGTTTTTTTATGATAGAATTAAAAAGGATTATGTTAGAATTTATAAATCCTAAAATTTCAAGTTTTGGCATCGACTTAAGCGACCTTTCGATTAAGATTGTCAATCTTAAAAAAGAAGGCGGCAAATTTATTTTGTCCTGTTTTAACCGCCAAGACATAAAAGAAGGGCTGATTGAACAAGGAGAGATAAGGCAAGAAACCGAACTGATTGAAATAATAAAAAAGGCGGTCAGCGATGTTAAGGGCCAGCCGATTAAAACTAAATACTGCGTTGTTTCTTTGCCGGAAACCGAATCTTATGTTCGCATGCTGCAGCTGCCCCAAATGCCTGAGGCGGAGGTGCCCGAATCCATAAAATGGGAAATTGAAGCTAATGTCCCTCACAAAATTGAAGAGATATACTATGATTGGCAAATAATTCCGAATTTTATACCCAACCAAAAAACTATGAATATTTTGGTTGGAGTGCTGCCCCAGAAGACAGTTAATCCTTATTTAGATGTTTTGAAAAAAGCCGGGCTTAAACCATTTATTTTTGAAATTGAGTCAGTCGCGACTGCGAGAGCTTTGATCAAAGGCGGCTACGCGGAACAGCCGATTGCTATTGTTGACATCGGTGCCAAAAGAACCAGCTTTTTCATTTTTTCCGGTTTCACTATTTATTTCACAGCCAGTATTCCAATTTGCAACTATTCCTTAACCAAAATGCTGAGCGAACATCTTGGTATCAGTGCCCAAAAAGCCCTGCAGATTAAACTAAAAGTTGGATTAGACAATAAGCATCCCAAAAGCCAGATTTTCGAAGCGCTTAAGCCGTCTTTAATGGAACTGGCCGGAAAAATTAGTAATTTTATTGATTACTGCCAAGGCCACAATTTTCAAGATCAGCCAACAAACAGCCAAATTAAGAGTATTTTGCTTTGCGGAGGGGGAGCAAAGATGGTCGGACTGCCGGAGTTTCTGGAATCTCAGATGAAAATGGAAGTTAATTTGGGCAATCCCTGGATTAATATTTCAGACAGCCCGTTGGAAGTAATCGGCAAGCTTCCGTTTGACGACCCCGCTGCATATACGACTGCTTTGGGGCTAGCCCTAAGAAGCTGGCAGGAATAAATAAAATAAAATGTTTTATTTATATAAATTTAATGATTAAACTCAACTTACTTCCTTTTCAGGAAAAAGGAATTATCGCGGCAGAAAAAAATCAGCGCTGGATCGTTTTTTACGGCAGCGTTGTTTTGGGAGCTTTGTGTTTTTCTGTTGTTTTGATGGGATTTACCTGGCTTTACATTGATATACAGCTTAAAAGCCTATCCGATAGCCTTGGCTCAATCCAAAGCAGTCTCCGCGGCCAGGATTTAAAGACACAACAAACAGCCGTGCAAAAACTTAATATGTATTTGGAAAAAATAGATACTGTCCAAAAAAATCAAAAAAGCTACTCATATCTTTTAAATAGTCTGGCAAAAATAGTACCAGACGGAATCAGGTTTGATAGTCTAAGCGTAGAAGAGAATGGAGAAGCAACGTTAAATGGCTTTGCTCAAAAAAGAGAACAGGTTCTGATTTTCAAGGATTTATTGGAAAAATCAACTGTTTTTTCTAATGTCGAAAGCCCGGTTTCTAATCTAACCAAGTCCACTGATATAAATTTTTATTTCAGGTTTAAAATTCAACCTGATGCCCTAAAAAAATGAATTTTATCCACAAAAAAATCTATCTGATCGCAGGCGCTTTCTTTCTGACAATAATTCTGTTAATTGGTTTGGTTATTTTTCCTTTATTTAAAAAAATTGAAACAGACAGTCAGCAATTATCTCAAAAAAAACAAGCGATGGACTCGCTTTTGCAAAACTGGCAGTCTTTGGAAAATTCAAAAACGGATTATGAGCAAATGATTCAAGAACTAAACAATCAGCCGGCATTGCTGGATCCTGCCCAAGCCATTAAATTCATTCTAAAAGTTGAAGATTTCGCTGATCTGACCCAGAACGAAGAAAATATTTCGGTCATTCCCCGTGCAAACAGCAGCGAGACAATCCAACAAAAAGAAAATGTTCTGGAATTTCAGATTTCATTGATGGGAAGCTTCCCAAATTTAATAAAATTTTTAATTTATTTGGAAAATGCGCCTTACTACAATAATGTCAAATCTCTGCAAATTAACCGCCTTAATGAGTCAATCAACGGGCAAAAAGCAAACGCCGCCAATATAAGCAGCGTAATAAATTTATTGGTCTTGCAAACAGATGAAACTTCAGCTAAATAAATTTTTTAAAAAAATAACGACTCACTTTGTGTCTATCGTCAAAGAGAAGATCAAATTTGTTTTACTATTTTTGTTTTTGTTAAGTTTTATAACGACAGGAATAATTTTTTATTTATATGCGATAAATACATCAAGTCAGGCGCCGCCGGCAAACGAAATAAAAGTTAATAAGCAGCTTTATCGGGAAGTTTTAAATCGCCTGAATGCCAGAGAGGCCAATATTCAGCAGGGGATAGAAATAAACTATCTGGATATTTTCAGATAAATTTTATTTATTGTTATGTTCTGTTTAGTGCCGAGGGGGAGATTTGAACTCCCAAGGGTTGCCCCACTAGCTCCTAAGGCTAGCGTGTTTGCCAATTTCACCACCTCGGCTTGTCAAGACTCTAACTTAAATTGTTTTAAAAATCAATCTATTTTTTAATTTTTTTTAAAATGATTAAAGGGTGGGCGCAGGCGTGATACTGGGGGAGGGGGTTGGTATTGGGCTGGTTTGACGAATAGTCGGATAGAGACTCGGAGAATTGTAGCTTGAACGGAAAATATCTTGTCGTTCAAGCACGCCGTCGCGCCAGATTTGTTGAGTAAGGATTGTTTTTAGCGAACCGTCTGGATTTGATTGGGTGATGGTCGGGCCGATAATTTTGATTTCGCGGCCGTCATTTGTGCCGTAAAATTCAAAGATTAATTTTGTGCCCTGGATTTCGCTTTGTATTAGAATATAATTTGGCGTGTCGTTGATAAATTTCAAATCAGGATTTGGCGGATAAACCGTAGCATCAAATCCTGGGGGATCGTAGTAATGCACGGGATAGGCGTGGGGATGGCGGTCGGTAATTTTCAAACCTGAGTTGACTGCCGCGCGAAACAAAGTCGTTGAAACCTGGCACATCCCGCCGCCGTATTCGGGGATTGTTTGTTTGTTTTTAATAACAAGTTCGGGCAAATAGCCATTTTTTTCATCAATTTCACCGATATACATGGCGAAAGAAAATTCTTCGTCTGGCTCAATCAGCGTGCCGTTTAATTTTGAGGCGCCCAGAGCTAGGTTAAATTTTCGGTTAGTTGGAGAACCCGCAAAATTTGATTCGCCGCGACCCAAAAGAGAAATCAAACCCAGCGAATTTATTGAATCTGAATTAATTTCCGGTTCAACCAAATCCATGACCAGTTTTACTGTTTTGCCGCCGGACAAAATAACTTCAGTTATTTTTTTAGCACTGGCCAAAATATTTATTGTTTGGCCTTCTTGCGCCGGCTCAAAAATTTTTATTTTGTTATTCTCAATAGTAAGTTTTGCGTTAATTGATTCTCGGTTGACCGTTGGCGCAATCTGCGCTAAATAATTTTTTATTACATCCTGGTCAGTGGTCAATTGTCCGGAAGAGGGGATGACACTCATCCATTGGGCCATCTCTTGTTTGTCTATGGGTAAATTAAAATCACCATTTTGCAAATAAAAAGGAGTTTGATTGACAATTTGTTCAGCCTGATTTTTTATCATTTGTAAATCTTTTTCAGTAACTTGCGGCAAATCTTTTTGCAATTGCAATTCTATTTTTTTGTCAGATAGCTGACTGAGATTGGCTAGTAATTCTTTTTTTAGCAAATCAAGATTGACTGATTTCCCGGAGGATTCTGGCAAAATAAAGAATTCATCTTTTTTTTGGTCGTAGGTTAATTTGGCGTTTTGTGCCGGTTCTTCGATAATTGGAGCAAAAGTTGATATGGTTTCGTTGAATCGTTCTGTGTCAAAAATAATATCAAGCGGCAGGTTTTTTCCAAAAAGTAAAGATTTTAGTTGTTTTTTTAAACTGGAAAAAATATTTGGTTGATGACCTGAATAAGAAATTTTACTGAAAGTTGCCTCCAAATTAAAATTTACACCAAGCTCATTGGCGGAAAAGTGCCATTGCCGATTATTAAATTCAATAATAATTTTTTGTTCGGCGACCTGTTTGATTCGGTTTGATAGAATATTTTTAGCTTCTGATGTTTGTAACCCGCCAATTTTTTGGTTAGCCACACTAAGGCCGTAAACAATTTTATTATTGTTGGTGAGCCACAAAAGGCCGAAAAGCAGAGTTCCAGCCAGCAATATTACCGAAGACACCGTTAAAATTATAATCGTGATTTTATAATTCAGTATTGATTTCATTGATTTCAGTATAGCATATCAAAAAGCAACCCTTAAGAGTTGCTTTTTTTAGACACAATCGTAGCAAAAAATATTTTAACTAATTGGTTGCAACTTTAATTTTTCTGGTTTTTATTTTTTCAACTTTAGGCAATCGGATAGTCAGAATTCCGTTTTTCATTGAAGCTTCAGCCTTTTCTGCTTCAACATCAACCGGCAGGATAACCGAACGTGAAAAAGCACCCCAATAACATTCTTGGTAATAGTAGTCACTGGTTGTAATTTCTTCGTCTTTTTGACGCTTGCCTTTAATTGTGACCATATCATTTGTTATTGTAATATCCAAATCTTCCGGGTTAACGCCAGCAATGGTGGATTTAATTACGATTTCGGCCGGAGTCTGATAGACATCAATCGTCAGTTGGCCTTCTGATTCTGGCAGCCATTCTTCATTTTCTTGCTGGACTTGAGGCAAAGTAATTTTCTTCATTTTTTTTGGTTTTGGCCTTTCTGTTTCTTCGGGCTCTGATTCATCTTCAGTTTCTTCTGCCAGAGATTCATTGTCTTGGGGCGGATCTTGATTTGATTCTTCTTCGCCTAAAACACCGGTTAATCTTTCCAAAAATGATGGTTTTTTATTCATAACTATAATGCTAATATCATATGAATTTCATGCAAATGCGGCAATTATATTCGTATCATTTGAATGAATTCGCAGATTCGCATTATTTATTTTATTTTACAAATTGATAATGTTTTTTTCAAGCGATAAAATTGCCAGGTTATCAATGCACCCAAGGCCGCCAGAAATAAGGCCAAAAGCAGGGCAAAATAATTATTAAAATCAATCAGCCAGGCGAAATAGTTATAAAGTCCGTGAAAAACAGCGGCTAATAAAAAACCCCCCAACAAATACATTTTTCTTTTTTTGATATTGAGCATTGACAAAGCCAGGAAATAGCCGAGCAACCCGGAAGCTAAAGTGTGTAAAAATGTGGCGCTTAAAAATCTGGCTATTGATTGGGAAACTGCTAGTTTTAAAGTCAGATTAGGTGCCAAAAAAATATTTAATAAGTTTTCCACCGCTGCAAAACCCAGCGCACTTATTATCAAGTATAACATAGCGTCAAGCGGCTCGTCAAAAGCCGGATCTTTCAATACCCGCGATTTGACTACAGCATATTTTAGATACTCTTCAATTAACGGAGCAAAAATTATTATATTTAGAAAATAGCGATAGTCGTTTTGGCCAAGCATGGCGATAAAATAGGACCATTGAAATGTCGGCTCAAACGACCAGCGGGTTAAAAGTTGCAACAAAATCGCCACCGGTCCCATGAGCGCCCCCCAAATGAAGACCTTCAAAACCATTTTTTTTGGTTCCGGATGCCGGTCTTTTCGCAGATAAAACATGAGCCAAATCAGGCTAGGCAAAAGCCCCAGGATTGTGTAAAAAAAATATTCCATGATGATTGAATATTATTTCTTTCATTATAGCAAAAAAATAGATTTTTAAGAATTGGCGAAAATTTTTTAATTAAGTTATTCGCAAATTAGCATCAACTTTTATTTGTTTCCAGCTATTTATTTTTATTTTTTTGGTTTTTAGGTATGCTGTTAACGCAATCATGGCCGCGTTGTCGGTGCAGAAGTTTTTGGGCGGAACCGAAAAATCTAGTGATAAGTGATTAGTGGCTAGTGATAATGTCTCGCGCAAAAAATCATTTGCGGCTACGCCGCCCGAAAGCAAAATTGTTTTGACGTTAAATTCTTTTGCCGCGCGGATGGTTTTTTGAGCAAGAACATCAATAACGGCCTGCTGGAATTCGGCGCAGATTGCTGGAGTGAGCTTTTTAAGTTGGGAAGAGGAGAGGGTTTTGACAAAATAAAGTGCAGCTGTCTTTAAGCCGGAAAATGAGAAGTCAAAGTCGCCTGAATTAATCATCGGGCGGGGGAACTTTAAAATTTTAAATTTTAAAGTTCCAATTTTAAATTGATTCGCAATTTTGGCGACAATTGGACCACCGGGGTAGCCTAAGTTAAGCATTTTGGCTAACTTATCAAACGCTTCTCCGGCCGCGTCGTCGCGCGTTTCGCCAAGGATTTTGTATACGCCGACGTCTCGCATTAAAATCAGCTGTGTGTGGCCGCCGGAGACAACGAGGCATATGATTGGGTAGGGCAGTTTGGTACTTGTCACTAAGCGTGTGGCATCAGGAAGCCAATTGGCGATTATATGGGCCTCAACGTGATTCACGGGGATAATTGGCAGATTCCAGTAGTAGGCGAGCGCTTTGGCAAAATTAACGCCAACCCAGAGTGCCGGCTCTAACCCCGGTCCGTTTGTCACTGCAATTAAATCAATATCTGGTTTTTTGTATTTTTTTAAAAGAGGCAGGAGTTTTTTTAAAAGCGTTTCCTCACGGGCAAGAATTTCTTTTAAAATTATATCTTTTGTATTGTCATTTTGATTTTTGCCTTTTGATTTTCGAATTTTTAATAAGTCAGTTTCAACTAAACTGTGTTTTAAAATCGGCACTAAATTCTTTTGATGTTCTTGTTTAGCCAACATCGGCACCACTCCGCCAAACGGGGCGTGGATTTTAACCTGCGAAGAAACAATATTTGAGAGCAGTTTAAAACTGCCGTCTGCATCAAATTGCATGACGGCAATACTGGTTTCATCACAAGATGTTTCGATGGCCAGAACCTTCATATATTGTAGCGCCACCGGGATTCGAACCCGGGTTACCACATTGAAAGCGTGGTGTCCTAGACCAGGCTAGACGATGGCGCCGTAATCAAAGCTATTTTATCAGAAACATTGAAAAAAATCAATTAATGGGGTATCGTAAAAATAAGCAAATTATGCAGGAAAAATGGTATCTGGACATTGGTAATGCGAAGGACGAGATTATAAAAAGCCCGACTGAGCGGGCTATTTATCGTTGGCTGGAAATATTACCCGGCGTTTTATCTTGGGGTACGCTGATCTTTGTTGTTGCGCTGTCGTGGCTCGCTCCTGTTTTTATCGCCTTTTTTATTATCGCCTTTGATATATATTGGTTGTTAAAAACGGTTTATCTATCTTTTCATCTTCGCGCAACCTACAAACAAATGCGCCAAAATATGAAGATTGATTGGTTAGCAGAACTCAAAATTCAAAAGTCAAAAATAAAAAATTGGGAGGAAATTTATCATTTAGTTATTTTGCCGTTTTATAAAGAACCGTTTGAGGTTTTAGATGCGACGCTTGAGGCAATTTTTAATTCTAACTATCCCAAAGACAAAATGATTGTTGTTTTGGCTTCCGAGCAAAGAGCAGGGGAGAGCGCGCAGAAAGCCGCCAGGCAGATTAAAGAAAAATATAGTGATAAGTTTTTTAAATTTTTAATCGCTATTCATCCTTCAAACATTGTTGGTGAACTTGCCGGGAAGGGTTCCAATGCCAGTTTTGCTGCCAGGCAAGCAAAAAAAGATATTATTGATTTGTTGTGTTTGCCATACGAAAATATTATTGTTTCAAATCTTGATATTGATACCAGAATTTACCCTGATTATTTCGGCAGACTGACTTTTGAATATCTAACTTGTGCGCAGCCGCAGCGAAGCAGCTTTCAGCCAATACCTGTTTATAACAACAACGTATGGCAGGCGCCGGCGTTTTCCCGGGTTGTCGCAACTTCGGGCACCTTTTGGCATATGATGCAGCAGGAGCGGCCGGAACGGCTTGCCGCTTTTTCTTCACACGCTATGAGTTTTAAGGCTTTGGTGGAAGTTAATTTTTGGAATATAAAGAATGTTTCTGAAGATTCAAGGATTTTCTGGAAGTCACTTTTATTTTATGATGGCGATTATCGGGTTATACCTATTTTTTATCCGGTTTCGATGGACGCAAATCTGGCATCAAATTTTATAGGAACCGCCTTTAATATTTACAGACAGCAGCGCCGTTGGGGGTGGGGCGCTGAAAATATTCCTTATGTTTTATTCGGTTTTTTAAAAAATAAAAAAATTTCTTTTAAGACAAAAATTTTCTGGACTTTTAATCATCTGGAAGGATTTTGGTCCTGGAGCACGAATGCATTAATTTTGCTGATGCTTGGTTGGCTGCCGCTGTTTTTGGGCGGTTCACAATTTAATACGACTGCTCTGTCCTATAACCTCCCGCAGATAACACGATTCATCATGACACTAGCCATGGTTGGTTTGGTTTCTTCGGCCATTATTTCAACTTTACTTTTGCCGCCACGGCCCCAAAAATACGGCAAGCATAGGCATGTGGCAATGGTTTTACAATGGATATTATTGCCCGTAACGATTTTAATTTTTGGCGCCTTGCCCGGCCTTGAAGCTCAGACGCGGCTGATGCTCGGTTTCTATATGGGTTTTTGGGTGACGCCAAAGCACAAAAATTAATATATCGCAGAGCGCTTGTAGTGGAAAATAATAAAAGTTTAAAAAAAGAAGCCGGTTCGTCGTGAAAAATTGATGAGCCGGCTTGTTACATGAAAGCTAATGTTTCTTTTTTTCTGCAAAGGGGATGATTTTGAGACATTCAGGAGGAACATCCTTTGCCAGGATATCAAAGTATTTTATCTGAGCGCACATTTCTATGCCCGGTTTGATTCTGAAGCAAAGGAGCTTTTGGCCGTCGGTGTTTGAAATCCCAATAGCTGTGACCGGAATTGTTTTCTGGCTTTTTGTTTTGACGGTCTGGGCGACGACATCGGCGATGGCAGGGTATCTTGCTATCATTGGCGCTGATATCTTGAGCGGAATTTCGAACTCTTTTGGGAATTTTATGAGATTTTTTGAGACTCTGCAATCTAAATCCATAATTTAGCCCTCCTCTTTTTTGTGGAAATATTTGCGATAGATACCTATTCACCTTAGCCTCTTTTTATCACCTCCCTCCATTTTATGATTTTGGTTTAAAAAAGAACTGCAAGTTTTAATTATAGCAAAAATTAAAGATTAGGTCAATCTTTAATTTTTTATTCCAAATGCACAGAAGATTTAAATTTTTTAATTTTTTCTTTAAGCAGCGGATAATTTTTTAACTCCGGATCTTTTTGAATAAGTTTTTGGGCCTCCTGTCGGACATTTTTTATTAATACTATATCGGAAAGCGAAGCCATTGAAAGGTCAGGTAAGCCTGATTGTTGGGTGCCAAGAAATTCGCCTGGGCCGCGGATTTGCAGGTCTTTTTCAGCTAATTCAAAACCATTGTTGCTGGTTACAAGGGCTTTTAGGCGGGCGTTAGTATTTTTGGAACCGGACTGGGTAAATAAAAAACAATAAGATTGATGTGGGCCGCGGCCCACGCGTCCCCGGAATTGGTGAAGCTGGGCCAAACCAAATCGCTCGGCCCCTTCAATCATCATGACTGTGGCGTTGGGAATATCTATGCCGACCTCAACCACAGAAGTTGAAACTAAAATGTCAATTTGGCTGGCCTTAAAATCAAACATAATTTTTTCTTTTTCTTTGGGCTTTAATTTTCCGTGCAGCATGGCAATTTTAAGATCGGGAAAGATAACTTTACTTAGTTTTTCGTATTCTTCTTTAACGGCTTTGACTTCGTCCCAGTTTCGGTTATCGCTTATCGTTGATCGCATGTCGGCATTATTTATATCGTAATTTGTCATTTGTGATTTGCCATTTGCGATTTCAATCCTTGGACATATCACAAATATCTGTCTGCCTTCTTTGGCTTGTTGGCGGATAAATTCATAGGCCTTAGTTCTATTGGCAGGGGCTACAATTTTGGTAATGATTTCCTGACGACCCTTGGGCATTTCATCTAAAATTGAAATATCAAGATCGCCGTATATTGTCAGCGCCAGGGTCCTTGGAATAGGTGTGGCGGTCATTGATAAAAAGTGGGGGATTGAGCTTGGCAAGCCATCGGCAATTTGAGTAACATTTTTTTGCAGCGCTGCCCGTTGCGTCACGCCAAAACGATGCTGTTCATCCAGTATAACCAGGTCTAATTTTTTGAAGCTGACTTTTTTTTCAATCAAAGCGTGAGTCCCTATTAAAATATCAATTTCGCCCTGCGAAATTTTTTCTAATAATCCACTTTTTTTATATGAGACAACCTGTTTTTTAAAATAAACTTTGCTTTCGCTGGCGGTCAGAAGCCCAATTTTAAAATTATAGTTTTTTAGCAATTCGATTATTCCTTGCCAATGTTGGTTGGCTAAAATTTCTGTAGGAGCCATGAAAGCAACCTGCCAGCCTTCGGTCATTGTTTGGAGGGCGGCTATGGTAGCAACCACAGTTTTGCCGGAACCCACATCGCCTTCCAGCAGCCGATTCATTGGTCTGGTTCTGTTTAAATCCTGCAAAATTTCCCAACTTGCTTTTCGCTGGGCGTCGGTTAATTTGAACGGGAGTTGGTCAACAAATTTCTTAATTAGCGATTCATCGAAGTTGATTTTTGAAGAATGTTCTTTTTGCCATCGGAGTTTTTGCTGGAGGGCAAAAAGCTGGATTAAAAAAAGTTCGTCAAACGCAAGGCGATGCCTGGCTTGCTCTATAACTTTGAACGAAGCGGGGAAATGGATGTATCTTAAAGCCAGATTGAGCGTCAATAGTCCTTGAGATTTTTTTATTTCTTGAGGTAGCCAATCATTGATTTGATTGATGCTATTCGAAAAAATCTGAATAAGATAACGCAGATAGCGCGAGGTTAGCCCTGATGTTTCTGGGTAAACGGGCACCAGCCGCCCGGTATGGCGAAGGCCGCTTTTTGATTGACTGATTTTTTCATAAGCAGGATTTGAAATATAAAGAGTTTTTTCAAAATTTATTCTGCCTGAAATACTGACTAAGTCGTTTTCTTTAAGATTATTTATGAGGAAAGGCTGATTAAACCAGACTGCTTTAATAATTCCAGTGTCGTCCTGGACATAGATTTCCGTGACGTAAATTCTTTTTTTCCAAGTCCGGGTATTTTTTGTTTCAATAATTTTGCCCTGGATCGTTGCTGTTTCATTAAGCTTTAAATCTCCAATCGGCTTTATATTTGAAAAATCGTCGTAGCGGAAAGGGAAATGATAAAAAAGATCCCGGAGAGTTTTGATTCCGAGTTTATTTAGGCGTTTGCGGTAAGTATGAGAAATGCGGGGAATGGATTCAAGCAGAGAATTAATTTCCATTTTAATAAATAATTTATTGCCAAGTTAACGAGGTAATGGGCTAATTTGTCAATTGATAAATTAGATAATTGTAACATTAATGGGCGCGGCCGGCGGAGTGGTGTCCCCGCCGCCAGATCCAAAAGTTATCGCATACCCAGGCGATCTCAGCCCGTCTGCGTCGGTCACATAGGCGTACACCGTCCCATTACTCAATCCTCCAGCCCGCACGGTGCACTGAATTGAGGTTGTTGACCACGCTGTTCCGGCTTCCCCCAATGGAGTCAAGCAGGGTGTCAAAATACTGCTGCCTGTATAAATACTGGCATTCCCTATCTCTACTCTGGCCTGAGCATACTCACCAGTGGCGATATAAACATCATCAAAAGTCGGGTATGAATTAGGAGTTTCTCTAACATAACCATTGATGTTAAATTGCTGTCTTTTATTAGTATCCCCGGAATTAAGAGTTTGGATATTAGTAATACTGCTGGCTGTCCAAGTTCCACCTGTTGAATTAGTCATAATCATCTTCGTGGCCCCAGTTGCATCAGTTCTCCCTTTCTGCCACCAAGACCATCTATACCATACGCCATCCTCCATGTAAAATTCGTTAGCATCAGAACCAAGAAAAGTTCCAATACCCATTCCGGTTGAAGGAACGGGACTATCATTCCCAAACCAATGAGTCCAAGTCCATCCATTTCCACCGATACATATGTCAGCATCGTTGGCACTGTCATCCTTGGTCACCCATACCACTTTCCAGTTAGCTCCACCGTAACCATCTCCTGGATATATATTGCCTGTAGGCAACATAGACCAAAATGAAATATAAAAAGAATCAAAAGGAGACGCAGACCTTGTATTGATCATTGGATGTTGGTTGGACCCATATGAGCTTATATCAAACCGCGCAGCCAAACTTCCGCTAACTTTATTGATATTGGAATAACTGGTATCCGATGGGCTTCCGATATCATACCAAGTCCCAAGTGGGGCGAGATTTGTCGCTAATTGATTTCCGTTGGTTCCGCCCTCAAAATCATCGAAAAGGATGACGTTCGGACCGGTAGGACCAAATCCAGAACCGTGAATTATTATCAAGTTTCCACCTGATACAGTCCCCACAACACTGGAAATTACTGGGGCGGCCAAAGAAACTTTGGCGAAAACCAAAACCCCGAAAAAGATTAGAACTACCAAAAACAGATATCTTTTCACCCCGTTAGAAATTTTCATATTTATTCAACCAGCTCATAAATTTACCTGAAGAATATTTTAATTCACCCCTGAAATCCTGACAAAAAGATTTCTAACGGGGCTCATATCTTCATTATATAATAGTTTGAAGAAAAATTTAATTTACCGTCACTCCTGTCGGCGCGGCGGGCGGGGTGGTGTCGGAAGATCCAGGAGCGACATATCCAATCTGTTCTGCGCCTGTAATATATGCACCTATATTCTCGCCATATCTACCAACACCTATTCCGCTAGAACCAGTATCTAATATGTAATTTCCGGTTTCATCTCCCGTATAACTCTTAAAGGTAGGTTGAGTTGTTACAACATGACCAACTGCATCATATCCATGTCCTTGCCATTCAGCGATGGTATGATTCGTCCACGCTAAAGACCAATTTTTTGTTCCAGCAGCGTAATATAAATTGTAATCAGCATAGGTGGGGTTTGCACCAGACTGTTCAGTAAATATATAGGTTGGACTTGCTGTCTTGCTATAACATAGATTATTATACCATTCCCAATTCGTTATAAGATGCGAACCCTGATTATAAAAATTTATTCCTGCCATGCCTTCCATGCTAGCTCCCCCGATAAAAGTGTTATTATGGATTTTGTGATTGGGTGACGTATAACCAGAGTTTTCAGCAGAAAAATAACCATCAATAATTAAATTTTGATAAAACTCTGAATTACTACTATTATACATTATAGACGCATCGAAATTATCTATATCGTAAAAGAGATTATACCGCAATTTTAATCCCGTATTTGGCACTCCTCCTGAACTATTTACTTTGTAATTAACTCCAGCCGATAAATCTCTAAACGTACATTTTTCTATAACTGCATCTATGGCGGGAGAAGTGGAGTTTTTTGTACTATACATCGTAATTGCTCCCGTATTAGGAATATCCCCACTCGTGGCCCTATGAGTATGGAAGTAACAGTTCTGGATTAAGTAACCGGAAATGCCTCTCAAAAATAGCATATCGGCCAAATCGGTATTATTTATATCCTCTTGACTTATGAACTCGCAATTTAATACCCTTATCCCTGTCTGATATGTACCGTTTCCTCCATTCAAAGCCATAAGGAATCCGTCTGCATTACCAGTATTCGTGTTTTTAATTACAAACCCGTCAAATGTAACGTAATTAACACCATTTGAGTTGATGCCTATAATTGGATCTCCTGCAGATCGTTCAAATGTAACTGTTTCTCCTGTGTATGCCTTGAAGATAAGCGGATTATCCCATGAAGTACCGCTGTTGGCAGGGTAATAATAAGGCTTTACATAATCGCCAGTAGCGCTGCCTGTATATGTTCCTGTCCTGAAGTAGACAAGATCATTCCCGGCTGCATTAGCCATAGCTGTAGACACCGAACAGCCCGCTGTGCCCGACAGCGAAGTATCACTTTTACAATTATTCCATGTTGCTGCTCCGTTATTGGAAACCCAATAAGTAGCGGCCTCGGCTATATTAGGATTTAGAAAATAGAAAGCAGAAAGTAGAATTATTGAAAAAAAGATAACCTTTTTCATAGTAGATATTTTTAAATTTATTAAACTAAAACTTAATTGATAATAAATTAATCGTTAATTTGTTAATTTTTCGACGTTTCTTTAATTTTACTTCAAAAAAACTTTAAGAGTTTATTCATATTTTTTATTGTGGCTTCAAAGCAATTAAAACGGCCGCATAAGGACTCTGGGCAGACGCTGTTGCTTCCTTATTTCCACTCGCACCTGCGGAAGTCTGAATGTCTCCGGTCAAATAGATATTTGGTGTATCAATTCTTTCTGTAAGTGTAGATCCAGACATTGTTCCTTCTCCATCATCCGCAAAAATTCCCAATACTGCCGCCCCATTGGTGGCTGTCGTTATAGTTGTCCATGTTACTGGATTATGATAATCATCATTCTTTACCGACCTTGTGCAATCCTCCGGATCTCCGCTTGCGACAACTCCCGTTATCCTTTTAACCCAACCGTTTGTTTTATTCTCTAAATGTGTCCATGTCCAGCTTGCCCCTTCACTGCTAGCACGTTTGTAATAAATTTTTAAGGCACTTGTCGAATCATTAATAGTCTCAGACAGTATTAATGTCCACCCATCAGGAGGTGTTACCGGTGATGTGGAATCAGAAATATATAACCCTGCCAGGAGAAAATCCCCATCAGCCGTATTAGTGGGTTTAGTTATTACTGTATTGGTATGCCAATCTAAACCTACGGTTGAATATTCTAATGTAAGATCAATTGGAGCCGGAGCCGCCGCCGCTGTTTTTTCTCCACTTTTATTAAAAACCACGCCGCGTTTAAAAACCACGCCGGGTTTGAGCGAGACGGATACAGATGATACCTCGTTATAGGCAAAAGCTACGGCGTCGCCAAATTCAAATCTCAAAGTATGATTGCCGGCCTTTTTGGTATAGTGAATTACTTTGCCGATGTCGTTGCATTGCCAGTTCGGATAATAAATAATATCTTCGGTCAAAATCTGCGGTTGAAGATTTTGGTCGTTGCAGGACAAAGAAACAAATTCGTCATCATCAATCGTGGCTTGGTCATTGGGAATAATTTTTAAATC
>Ga0315281_10001057_pt1 | contig 40153 bp, 34 predicted proteins | sample YL17G07_0_MG_FD_204540 | JGI IMG/M metagenome (GOLD analysis project Ga0315281, IMG submission 204540) | Sediment microbial communities from Yellowstone Lake, YNP, Wyoming, USA - YL17G07_0 | ecosystem: Environmental > Aquatic > Freshwater > Lake > Sediment | place: USA: Wyoming | collected...
CAAGTCGGCGGCGGACATGGTCATGAGTTTGGCGAGGTTGTAGAAATCCTGCTCGCTCATGCCTGCCGCGAACTGGCCGAGTTTGGCGAGGCCCATGAGATCTTTAGGGCTGAGCGAGGTGGGGTCGGGCGGAACCATGCTGAGGATGGGCCGGATGGCCATGGCCATGCGCGCCATCTGGCGGGCGTATTCGTCGTAGGCTTCGGCGTCTTTGGGCGAGTGGCGGTAGATTTCGCGCCGGGTCTTGTCGTGGTCGTCCCACGCGGCGAAGTAATCGCCGTTGGCGAGGGGCGTGAAAGTGCTGGGGAGCGGGAGAATCGTCAGGCCGTGCCGGGGCAGTTCGAGGTCGCGGATGATCTCGGGCCGGAGCAGGCTGACGACGTAGGAGAATTCGGTGAACTTGAAGCCGGGATATATCTCCTCCGTCACCGCCGCCCCGCCGACGAGGTGCCGCTTTTCGAGGACGAGGACTTTTTTGCCGGACTTGGCGAGGTAGGCGGCGTGGATGAGGCCATTGTGGCCGCCGCCGATGATGAGGGCGTCGTAGGATTGAGGCATTTTCTTTATCTCACTGTTCTCTATGAGGCCGATTTGTTAGCAATGCTTTCAGCCTTTTCTATGACTGAAAAGGCAAGCGTTAGGTATTGCTCAACATCCTCAACTCGGAATTGGTTGGTCAGCTCCACTTTCATACGACCATGACCTTGCGTTGAGATTTCAAAGCCTTTCTCACTAGCGGTTTTGAGTACGCCTGCTTTGAAAATATCTAAATCTTTTGACTCGCCAGGCTTAATACGAAGAGTTGCCCAATTCGAATCTAGAGTATTCCCCATGACGAGGATACTTCCCCCACTAGCGGCCTTCCATGATAAGCCTTTAGTAGTCGATACTTTATCGAGTTCTTTTTTAGCACACCATTGGTTAATGTGTTCGATTAATTCTCGAACACGAGAGGTCCTCTGCTCTAGGAACTTAGCCTCTTTTATTGAAGTCCTAGAGAACAGCGATTTTATGTACTTCGCGGCCCAGACAATGCCTGAGTGAAGTACAGCATTTGAACCAATCTTGTACTTGTTAATCTCAATGACTATGAAGTTGAGATCATCGCTGGTTTTCTCATCTACAAAGTGAAATAGTTTTTGTATTTCAAAACTAACTCGATTTGCCACAATGACTAAATTCAACCGCCCTTTTGTTAGGTTGGCGGTGATAGCCTTTTTGTATTCCTCGGCTGTTAGAACTTCTTCGGTATCTTTGGCTTGACTCACATAAAAATCCCGTAACAGGTCTTCTAAAGAAGCCTGCCCTTTTTTCACTACTCCTGCTTTTGTTAGATAGTCAAAGCATTTTTCGGCAAACCAGTCATATGGTTTATCTGTAATGTCATTGGCGTACTCAACAACCTGTCCAATAATCTTTCTTCTTATTTCTGGGTTCTCCGCCAGTTTGGTTTCAATAATGTAGAGCGAACCTTCAACGTCTATTGCAATGAAATCTATAGACCCCGAATGGACATTAAACTCTCGGCCAAGAATGAACAGAGGATATTCCTGTTGGTTTATCTCAGAGATGACATTGAGCAATTTGGGTGACTGCTCAATGTAGTCTTGTAATTCCTTCTCACTTTTAAAGTCAACAGCCTCGAAGAGATTTCCGTCTGACGGAGAGATAATCATTTTGTCCTCTACTTTCGCGTATCTAGGTTTGCTTGTTTGGCCTCACCCCCGGCCCCTCTCCTGACGACGGAAACCAAGAGCGTCGTCAGGAGAGGGGTGCCGAGTGGAGCGGGCGGTGTTGGTGGGCGCAATCGTTGGTGTAATAGTCGGCGCGGGGCGAGGCCGGGCAGTAGCGGTGGGCTGAGCCTGCGGGGTCGCCGGAGTAGCGCAAGCGGCGAGCGCGAGCGACAAGGCCATGAGGTAGAGCGAGAGGGGCTTGAGTGAGGTGGTCATTGTGGGGGCCTCACCCCCGGTCCCTCTCTTGGCGACGAAGAGCAAAGGCGTCGTCAGGAGAGGGGGGCAAAGCAAGGCAAGTGACTGTATCTCCCCCCTCTCCCGAATGGAAAAACCCATTCGGGAGAGGGGGCCGGGGGGTGAGGCTTATGCCCTCTTTCGCTCCGGATTAAAAAACGGCAACTCAACCACCCGCGCCGGGGTGTAGCGCCGCTTGTGTTCAATCGTCACTTCCATCATCACCAGATTGCCGGGTTTGGCGTGCGCGGCTTCGAGGTGGGCGAGGGCGATGTATTTCTTGAGCAGGGGCGACCAGCAACTACTGGAGGCGTAGCCCACTTGTTGCCCCATAGATGAAACGGGGAAACTGGCCCGCACGGTAGTGGTGGGCAGTTGGGGCGGGAGGCCCTGTTCGTTGTAGAGCCGCTCCAAGTTTTGCCACTCGATTTCAAGTCCTACGAATTGCCACGCCGGGCCGCGCTGTTTTTCTTCCACTAAAGCTTTGCGCCCGTTGAAGTTGCCTTTGTCAAAGCTAACCGTCCAGCCGAGATTTAATTCCAGCGGCGACGATTTCTGCGCTTCGATGAGGGCGTGATGGGCGGAGGTGTAATCTACTTCGATGAGGAGCAAACCCGCCTCCACCCGCGCCACGTCGAGGGCGAGGATTCCGGCGGGCGTGAGGCTGTAATCGTGCCCCGCGCTCATCAGCGTATCCCACAACGCCACGCCGTCTTTCGCGTCGGCCCAGATTTCGTAGCCGAGGTCGCCGGTGTAGCCCGTGCGCGAGATGGTGACAGGGAGGCCCTTGATGCTGGTTTGCATCAGGCGGAAATACTTGAGATTAGTAATTGGGGGATTGGTAATTGACTCAAGGATCAGCCGCGCTTTGGGGCCTTGCAGAGAGAGCGCGGCGATGGCGTCGGAGACATCTTCAATCTTTACGTCTAGGCCGACGGCGTTCATCGAGAGCCAACGATAGTTCGGGTCGGCGGCGGTCAGGCGAAAAGTCTGGTCGGCGAGGCGGGCAACCGTGCCATCGTCAATGACCTTGCCGTGCTCGTCGCACCACGCGGTATACATGACTTGGCCGATAGCACACTTGGAAACGTCACGAGTGACGACGCGATTGAGCAGGCGCAGAGCGTCAGGGCCGGAGAGGATGTACTTCATCAACGGTGAAACGTCGAACAGCGCCGCTGAGTTGCGGATGGCCCAGTACTCGCGCTCGTGGCTGAGTTCGTAGGAACCGGCGGTGAGATAGCCGGACCAGCGCCGCCACGTTTGCGGCTCGTTGAGAGGGGAAGTGCGGGGGTGGAAGGGAGTGCCTCTAAGCATAGTGTTCTCTGGTTTCGGGTTCGAAAGTTTCGAGTTGCGAGTTTCAAGTTGACCTTAACCCAAAACGCGGAACTCGAAACCCGCTAACTTTTATATCCTAGTCGTTGTGAAATTCTCTCGCCCGTCTTCTTCACCTGCGCCGCAATTTCGGGGAGGCGATCACTGGTCAGCCTATGCGTCGGCCCGCCGAGGCTGACGGCGGCGACGACCCGGCCCGCGCCGTTGCGGATGGGCGCGCCGATGGCGACCAGCCCCGCTTCCAGTTCCTCGACGGCGGTGGCGTAACCCTGCTCGCGCACCCTGGCCAACTCGCGGCGGAAGGCGGCGGCGCTCGTGATGGTCTGCGGCGTGAGGCGGGGCAGGGGCGATTTCAGAAAAGCCTCGCGCTCGTCGTCCGGCAGATGGGCCAACAGGACTTTGCCGGTCGAGGTCGTGTGCGCGGGCCAACTGGTGCCGATGGATTGCAGGTTGCCAAGCAAGTGGTCGCCGTGAACTTCGTCGAGGATGAGCACGACGTCGGCGCGCAAAACTTCGAGGCTGGCGGTCTCGCGCAGGTTGTGGGCCAGGGCTTCCAATTCCGAATGACTGGCGGAGTAAAGGTTATTCGCGCGGATGGCGCGCCAACCGAGGGCAATCGCTTCCGGGCCGAGGTGGTAGGCTTCGGCCCGCTCGTTCCGCATGAGCAAGCCTTCTTTTTCCAGAGCGCTGAGCAAGCGATAAGTTGTGGTCTTATTCAGGCGCACGGCGCGGCTCACCTCGGCCAGCGAGAGCGTGGGCTGAAGGTCGGTGAAGGCTTTGAGCACGCTCAGGGCGCGGCTCACGGCTTGCGTGCCGGGGTAGTGGGGGGTAGGGCGCGAAGTCATATAGTGAAATAAAATTTTACTATGTGAGACGGTCAGATTTTAGAAGAAAAGGGGCGGGGAGTCAAGCCTGACGTTGAAATGTCAAACTGAAACAAAAAACCCGCTCAAGCGGGTTTGGGGTCCGGTCAGTGCGTTTTAACGGACTTTGTGTTTCAACCATCGGCGTTAGCGCGGCACGTACGTGAACGACGTATAGTGATACTGGATCAACCCCTCGCGCAGTCCCAGCGTGTCTTCACCATCGGCCACCGAACCGCGCGGGCCGACCGCCTGCCAGCGGAAATGCCGCGAGGCCTCACTGCCCGACGATTCCACCATCTCAAATTTTGCGCCCGCCAGCGCATTCTTGAGCAAATCCAGATACCACTTGCTCAAATCTTCGAGGCCGATCACCGTGCGCTTGAAAGTGACGTGTCCGGCGTTGGGGTGATACAGCCTCAGCACTTGCGTCAGGTCGCCCGCATTGAGCGCGTTGAAGTAACGTTCCAGAATATCCTGTTGCCTGGCGGCCGGCCACTCGAACTTCGCGGCGGCGTTCCACAACTCCGCCTTCACCGCCGTCCCCGCGTAATCCCAACTATACAAATTAGCGGCGGGCAAGCCCAACGCCACCGCCTGGCTATAAAACTTGGTGAGGTCCTCGGCGGTCGCTTGCCAGTTGTTCGCGCCGTAGGCCGAGCCGGTGGGGATGACGGGCCGCACCACGCCGACGAGCGACTGGTTGTTGAACTCGGTCACGCAGCGCGCGAGTTGTTGGTCGGGGTTGTGGGCTTGCTCCCAGTACACCTGCGGCATCGCGTAATCGCACTTCTCCAAAAACGCCGCCCACGGGATTTGCATATGGAGCGACGGGTAGCGATACGACGAGAGCGCGAGGGGCGTGGCCGGCAAACTCGCGCGCAGAATATTCATATAGGTCCGCGCCGCGCCGGAGCGACCGGGCAGTTTGAACTCGCTCTCCGCGTCAATCACGAAGCCATCCAGCCGCAGTTGCTGGGCGCGTTGCACGGCGATGTTCGCTTCCCCAACCGGATTTTCGCCGGAGACGTAGTGCCAACCCCAGACTTGGAGACCCCGCCCGCGCAGAGCGTCGGCCACCGGGGCGACGAGATCCTGACCGTTTTTATCCAGCCCGAAGGTGAACGCGCGCTCGGCGACTTTGAGGAGGACGTGCGTGGCCCCGGCGGCCGCGGCGCGCTCGGCGATGGCCGCCGGCGAGCCGCCTTCGCATTGAGAAACTTGCCAGATGTACCAGCCTTTGCCGTGAAGAGTCATAAGTGTTGTAGCGCGAGTTGCCAACTCACGCTACGGGATGATGATTGCAAGCATCGTGCCGGAGCGGCCTGATCCAGCCAGCCTGGCCAGGTCTTTGAGTCTTATTCCACGCGGAGCGTGGTTTGATGGAAGACGATTTGGCCGTCGCGATTCAAGTGGAAGGTATCGGTGCCCTCGACGGGGGAGCCGTCCTTCTGGCGCGAGGCCCAGTGGGCGTTGACCGCGGCGCGCGAGCCGCGTTGCGAGAGCAAACTGATGGTGCGGACTTCGAGGCGTTGCGACATGGATTGATAGAACTCGCGCGCGGCGGTGGTGTCGCGCACTACGCGACCACTGCTCACGAGCGCGAAACTCGGCCCGTAGAGGGTGAGCGCTTTATCCAGTTCGCCGCTCCGCAGAGCGAAGAAGAGTTGGCCCACGATGTCATCCGCGGCGGGCGCGGGCATGGGCGGGGCAGAAGGAATTGGAATGGGCTGAACGGGAATGGCGAGTTCGGGGTGAGCTGGTGGCGCGGGCTCAGCAATCGGCGTGGGGATAGATTCGACTACGGGTGGCGGTTCGGGAACGGCGACAACTTCAGGCGCGGCAATCGGCGTGGGGGTCGGTTCCGGTTCGGGCGCGGCAACTGCCTCGACTTCGGGGCGGGGAGACCCTGCCCCTACGGTTTCGATCTCTTCGATGGGGCCGGCTTTAGCGAGCGCGGCGTTGGCGTCGGCGAGCCAGTCGGGCATGGCTTCGGCTGAGGGTTCAGCCTCCGCCGTGGGTTCAAGAGTCGCGGCGGGCGAGGGTTGTTCGGCGCGGACGAGGTCGGCTTCGGCGTCGGCCAGCCAATCGGGGAGCGGCTCGGCGGCGCGGGACAGCGAAGTGTCTACTTCGGCGAGCCAGTCGGGGAGCGGTTCTTCCGGCGCAGGTGGCGCGACGGCGCGGGTAAATTCTTCGGCGACTTCGGGGCGCACCTGGGTGTGGGTGAAGGCAGGTTCTTCGGGTAGCGCTTCGGGCGCGGCTTGCGCCACTTCGGGTGGGAGCGTCACCCATTCGGGCATAGCCGAGACGGAGGCGGTCGAGGCGGATTGCATCTCGCGCACTTGCGCGGCGATGGCGGCGATTTCGGGTTCGGTGACTTTAGCGGCCTCGGCGATGGTCGGCGACGGGACGATGAGTTCCATTTCGTCGGCCAGCGTGGGGTGGCGGAGGAATTGCAGATGTTCGGGCAGGTCGTCGTCGGGTTCGAGTTGGAGTTCAAGCGCGTCTGCGAGGGTGATGTCGTAGACGATGGGTTGGAGGAAACTCTCCGGTTCGCCAAGGGTTTCTTCGGGTTCGGCGATTTCAGTTTCGGCGACCATCTCGCGGAGGAGATCGGTTTTGTCGGGCGCGCCGAGGAAGTCTTCGAGGCCCATGGCATCAAGTTCGGATTGCAGGGGCGCGACGACTTCAATCTCGTCGGCGAGGTCGGGCTGGTTGAGGAATTGGAGATGTTCGGGCAATGCGTCTTCCGGTTCGGTGGCGAAGGAGGTGAAGAGTTCTTCTTCAGGCGCGAGTTCGTAGACGATGGGTTCGACTGCGGTAGTGTGGAGGAAGTCTACGCCCGCGAGAGTATCAGTCAGTGGCTCTATCCCGGGCGCGGCGAAGGAGACCGGCTCGGCGGTTGAGGTGGAGAAGTCGAGGTGGTCCGCGGGAGCGATGTCGAAGAGGGAGCCGGGTTCGGGCGCGAAGTCAGAGATCGGGACGACGGGGCGCGGTTGAGGTGGGGCGAGTTTAACCGGCGCGGGTTGTTGCGCCGTTTCGGCCCGCGCGGCTTCCTCGGCGAGTTCGGCGCGGAGGGCCTCACGGATGGGGTCTATGGGTTCCGTCGAAGCGGGGACCGGGGCGAGACCCGCCTCTACGGGTTGGCCGTAGATTTCGATTTGGTCTGTGAGTTCGGGGTTGAGGATGAATTGAAGGTGTTCAGGGAGTTCGGCATCTACTTCAGGTTCGACGGCGAGGAGGTGCTCAATGTAGTCGTCGTATTCTTCTTCAGCAGGGAGGGTCTCGGCGATCATCGGCGCGGGTTCAACCGGCGCGAGTTCCGGCGTGAGGTAGGTGTCGTAGAGTTCGATCTCGTCTTCGAGTTCGGGTTGGGTGAGGAAGCGGAGATGTTCGGGGAGTTCAGTGTCGGCTTCGGGCTCGAGTTCGAGGCGAGATTCGACTTCGTATTCTTCGACCGGTTGAGGCGCGGGTTCAACCGGCGGGGCTTCTTCAATCTCCGGGACCAGCAACCAGAACGGGGTCGCGTCGGTTTCTTTCCAAACATATTCGGCGACGGCTTGCCATTGGGGGGTGAAGTCGAGTTTCTTGTGGTTGGTGGGTTCAGCGCCGGTGAGGACGAGTTGGTCCCAATTGAAGAGATTGGCGGCGCGGAGGCCGAGTTCGCTGGCTTTGGCGAAGAAGTCGGCGAGGTCTTCGGGCGAAGGCCGCCAGCCATCTTCAAAGAAGGCCGGGCCGGTAGGGACGTAGGGGAGGCGGGGTGTGAGTTCGGCGAATTGCCGGACGGAGTTTTCGAGTTGGTGCGCGGCCTCGCCGTGCGCGCCGATCCAGAAGACTTGCGGCATATCGAGGTCGCAGTGATTGCGGAACTCGGCCCACGGGAAGCGCGGGTGGGATTTGGGGTTTTTCCACGCGGCCAGGGCGATGGGGAAATCGCGCAAGCCCGCGTGGACGATTTCGATGAATTGCGTGGCTTTGAAAGCGCGGTTGGGAGCGCGTTCGTAATCACCTTGCGCGAGGAAGATGTAGCCGCAGAGGCCCGCGTCGTCGAGTTCATCCACGCGGTCGAGGGCTTCCTCGGCTTCGCGGAGATGATAATTGTCTTGGAAGGCGCCTTTGAAGCGGGGCTTGTCGCCGTAGACGGGATGCCAGCCCCAGACGTCTATGCCGCCGGCGGTGAGATGGCGGATGAGTTCGGCGGCGGCGTCGCCGTGCGTGGCGCGCTCGACGTTGTACGGGTCGGCGCCGTCGGCGATTTTGAGGACGATGTGCGTGAACCCGGCGGCCTGCGCGCGAGTGGCGATGCGCTCCGGGTCGCCGTTTTCACAATCGAGGAGGCGACGAATCCAAAGACCTTTGCCCTGTGGGAGTTTGCCGTACATGACTCGGAGTTTAGCACGATGACTAAAAAATCCCAAATCCCAACCCTTGCCCTGCACAATTCCGCCCGTTATACTCAGGCGTATGAAGTTGGAAACCTTGTTACACGCTCTGCCGGCCGGGATGACGCTGAAAGAGCGCGAGATGATTGAGAAGGCCTACCGGGAGGCTGAGAAGGCGCACGCGCATCAACAGCGCGCGTCGGGCGACCCGTACGTGCAACATTGCTTGCAGGTGGCGCACATTCTGGCCGAACTGCGGATGCCCGCTGTCGTTATTGCCGCCGGGCTACTGCACGACACCGTGGAAGACACCGCCGTGACGGCGGAGACGCTGGAGCGCGATTTCGGAGCCGAGGTGGCGAAGTTAGTGAACGGGGTGACGAAGCTGGCGCAGTTGCCGCGCCTCTCGAAAGACGGCACCGCGCCGATTGACCAGCACAAAGAAAGCCTCCGCAAAACTTTTCTGGCGATGAGCGACGACGTGCGGGTGGTGCTGATTAAACTGGCCGACCGTTTGCACAATATGCGGACGCTGAACTTCGTGAAGCCGGAGAAGCAGGCGCGCATCGCCCGCGAGACCCTGGAGATTTACGCGCCCCTCGCCAACCGCCTCGGCATCTGGCAGATGAAATGGGAACTGGAGGATTTGTCGTTCCGTTATCTCAAGCCGGAAAAGTACCGCGAGATTGCGGTGCAGATTGACGAACTGCGCGCCGACCGCGAACGGACGCTCGAACGCATCGTGCGGCACATCCGCGAGGCACTCGCCAAAGAAGGCATCGAGGCCGACATCTCCGGGCGGCCCAAGCACATCTACTCCATCTATAAAAAGATGGAGCGCAAAGGCGTGGACTTCCAGCAGGTGTACGACGTGCGCGCGGTGCGCGTGCTGGTGAAGGACAAGCCGACCTGCTACCACACGCTCGGCGTCATTCACAGTCTGTGGAAACCCATTCCCGGCCAGTTCGACGATTACATCGCCTCGCCCAAAGACAATTTCTATCAATCCCTGCACACGGCCGTGGTCTACGACGACGGCAAAGACCTTGAAGTGCAAATCCGCACGACCGAGATGCACGAGAGCGCGGAGTACGGCATTGCGGCGCACTGGCGCTACAAAGAAGGCGCGCGGCGCGACGAGGCGTTCGAGAAACGCATCCAGTGGTTGCGCGGGCTGATGGACTGGCGGCAAGACCTCAGCGCCGGAGAATTTGTGGACGCGGTGAAGGATGAGGTCTTCGACGACCGGGTGTATGCCTTCACCCCGCGCGGCGACATCATTGACCTGCCCGCCGGTTCGACGCCCATTGACTTCGCCTATCACGTCCACACCACCGTCGGCGACCGGTGCCGGGGCGCGAAAGTTAACGGCAAGCTCGTGAGCCTCGACTACCGCTTGAAGACGGGTGACAAGGTGGAGATTCTCACGGCCAAGCAGGGCGGCCCCTCGCGTGACTGGCTCAACCCGGACCTCAGCCTCGTTAAATCGCACCGCGCCCAACAGAAAATCCGACAGTGGTTCCACAAACAAGACCGGGAGCAGATTATCAGTCAGGGCCGCGAGATTCTGGAGAAGGAACTCAAACGGCTGGGGGCGGAAGAATTCAATCTCGAAAAGTTGGCGCATCTGCTGGGCGAGGGCAAGCCCGAGGAGATGCTCTACGCCCTTGGCACGGGCGATATTCACGGGCGGCAGATTGCGGCCAAAGTGCTGGAAGACGAGCAATCGCAACAGCCGAAGAAGGAACTGCCCACCGAAGCGCCGAAAGAAGTTCATACGAGTGAAATCAGCATCCTCGGCGCGCAAGGGTTTCTCACCAAATTGGCCACCTGTTGCCGCCCCGTGCCGGGCGACGCGATTATCGGCTACGTGACGCGCGGGAAAGGGGTGACGGTGCATCGCCGCGATTGCCCGAATGTGTTGGAGAAGCGCGAGCCGGAACGCTACATCCGGGTCTCGTGGGGCCAAGCGCAAAGCACTTACCCGGTGTCGGTGCGCATTACCGCCTACGACCGCGACGGCCTGGCGCGCGACGTGACCACGCTCGTTTCGGAAGAGCACATCAACATGACGGCCTTCAACGCCACGACGAAGAACAGCATCGCCACCATCGAGGCTACCATGGAGATCTCGGACGTGGGCATCCTCTCGCGGGTGCTGGCGCGGCTGGAGACTTTGCCGAATGTGATTGAGGCGCGACGCTGGAAGGCGGGGTGAGGGTGGCAAGTAGCGAGCGTATCGAGGATAATTGATGCCAGAACTGTGTCGTTTTCTTGGGATTATCATTCGGATGTACGCTGAAGCGGACGCGCCACATCACCTGCCGCATTTTCATGCGTACTATCAGAACGAGGTTGGTATTTTTAGCATCACCCCAGTTGAGTTGATTTCCGGTTCACTGCCCAAGCGTCAACGCCGGTTGGTCGAAGCCTGGGCGGAGTTGCATCAGGCCGAATTGTTAGCCGATTGGAATAAACTTCAAGCGGGTCAAACACCTGATCCGATCCCGCCGTTGCAGTAAGGAAACAGCCATGGACGACCATCTCATTTACCGTGTTCGTGCGTTTGAAATTGTCGGACCGTATACCATGCGGGTCGTTTTTGATGACGAGGCTGAGCAGGTCATTAATTTCGAGCCGGTTCTAGCCGGTGAACTCTATCGCCCGTTGCGCGATCTGTCCGTGTTTAATCAGGCGCAACTTGACCCCGAAGTGCAGACACTAGTCTGGCCTAATGGCGCCGACTTCGATCCGGAGACTTTGCGCAATTGGCCGAAGTACGTCGAGGTTCTTACGGCGCGCGCTCGGAAATGGGAACTGCTAGAGGTTTAAGCCGAGTTACCGCATGAGTAACTTACCGCAACCGATATTGAGCGTTGCCGACGCACTCGCTCGGATCCTCGAACATTTTCAGCCCCTCGAAACCGAAATCATCGCGCTAACTCAGGCCGCCGGGCGGGTGCTGGCGGAAGATGTCGTGGCGCGTCAGGATATTCCGCCGTTTGCCAATTCGAGCATGGATGGTTACGCGGTGCGGGTGAGCGAGGTGGCGGGGGCGTCGAGAGAACGACCTGCCACGTTGAAGGTGAGCGGCGATATTCCAGCCGGGTCGCCCTGGCCGTTGCCATTGGCTGAGGGGACGGCGATGCGAATCATGACCGGCGCTCCCGTGCCTGACGGCGCTGAGGCGGTAATTCCAGTAGAAGATACCGATGACCGGCGTGATCATTCCGGCTCGCCGCCGCCGGAGGTGATCCGCTTTTATAAAGGGACAACGCTCGGGGCTAACGTGCGGCCTGTCGGGCAGGATGTCCGCCGGGGCGATGTCGTCCTGCGGGCGGGCGCAGTCCTGCGGGCCGCGTCAGTCGGGGTGCTCGCCTCCCTCGGGCACGCGCAAGTCACCGTCCACCGGCAACCGTTGGTGGCGGTTGTGTCCACCGGGGACGAACTGGTTGAGATTGAGCAATCGCCGGGGCCGGGGCAAATCCGCGACACGAACAGTTATACTTTGGCCGCCGCCGTCGAGAGTTATGGCGCGCTCGTGTTGCGGTTGGGCATCGCGCGGGATCGCGCCGAATTCGTGCGCGCGAAACTGCTAGCCGCGCTCGAGGCTAAAGCCGATTTGATTTTAAGTTCGGCTGGGGTGTCGGTAGGGGCATACGATGTCGTCAAGGAAGTGGTGGAAGCGGAAGGCGCGTTGAATTTTTGGCGGGTGAAGATGCGCCCTGGCAAGCCGGTGGCTTTCGGCCACGTGCGTGGCGTGCCGTTCTTTGGTTTGCCCGGCAACCCGGTGTCGGCGCTGGTATCATTGGAAGTGTTCGGACGCCCGGCGATATTGAAGATGAGCGGGCGGCGGCGCTGGGACAAGTTGGCCGTGCGCGCGCGCCTGACCGAGCCGCTTCACTCCGACGGGCGGGAGAGTTACCTGCGGGCCGTGATCGAGCGGCGCGGCGACGAGTACGTGGCGCGCACGACAGGCGATCAGGGTTCGGCCATTCTCACGTCTCTGGTCAAAGCCAATAGCCTGCTTATCGTGCCAGAAGGGGTGACTGAAGTAAAGGAGGGGGAGGGGGTGACGGTATGGATCATGGAAGAATAGTTTTTACCCAGGAGGAGTAACCGTTGTCTAAAAAGAGTGTTTCTAAAGCGAAAACCCCCGAGCGCACCAGCCCGGTCGTCATCGGGGGGTTAGTGGTTATCGCCGCGTTAGTTGTGCTGGTGCTCATTCAGGTCGGGCGGTCGGATAACCCCGCTGTCGTGGCGACTGTTCCAGCGCCTACCGGCATTGAAACAGGCTCAACCGAGGACGGCCATTACTATCGTGGCAGTCTCACCGCGAAGGTGGTCGTGGTGGAGTACGAAGATTTGCGTTGCCCGTACTGCCAGCAATATTTTTTGGAGACCGAGCCGCAGGTATTGGAGCAATATGTGCGCACAGGTCTGGTGCGTGAGGAGAGTCATCTCATCGCCATCCTCGGTAGTCCTTCCATCTCGGCGGCGGAGGCGGCCTATTGCGCGGGTGAGCAAGGCAAGTATTGGGAATTCCGCCATGTGGCCTTCACCAATCAACCACCCGAGACCACACCCGATGGTCGGGCGAACTTCGTCAAATATGCGGGGCAGGTCGGCGTGGACGTGTCCAAGTTCACCAACTGCTTCGATACAGAGCGCTACCAGTCTAAAGTGAATCAAACCACACAACAGGCCCAGCAGGTTGGAGTCGAGTCCACACCCACCCTCTTCGTCAACGGGGTCAAGTATCAGGGAGCCATTCCATTCCTGCCCAATGCGAATTTCTCGCACGGCTTTAAAGACGTGTTGGATGCGGCTTTGATTGTCGCCGGAGGTGGTTAATGGCGGACACGACTCCTTTGGTGATGAAACCCCGCGAGGACTGGTTTCGCTGGGCCTGCCTGGCTCTGGCGGTGGTGGGGGCGCTCGACTCGATCTATCTGACGTGGATTAAACTGGCAAAGTCGCAGGCCCTGTTTTGCACTGCGGGTGGTGGCTGTGATACGGTGAATAACTCTCCGTACTCACAGATCAACGGCATCCCCATTGCCGTGCTGGGATTGGGGACATATTTGATAGTCATTGCCCTGCTAGCGCTCGAAAACCGAATAGAAGTTCTGAAAACCTACGGTCCACTGGCAATTTTCGGTTTGGCATTGACAGGAACCTTGTATTCGGCTTATCTTACTTACCTAGAGTTGTTTGTCATTCACGCCGTCTGTCCCTATTGTGTAGTCTCGGCGGTGGTGGTGACGAGTATTCTCATCCTGTCCATCATTCGTCTGCTACGCTCCCGGCCCGACGAGGCCGAGACGGCGGCGGACGAAACCTAAACCTTATTTTGCCAGGAGGAAAACCGTATGCCCCGAATCCGGTGTCATTACGACGATTGTGTCTTCATTGACGATGGCTACTGCGGCGCCGCGGCGGTGGAACTCGAACCCGATAGCGGCTGTCTCACCTTCACGCGCGTGGACGAAGCCACAACCACCGATGAGGAAGAGGAGTGGGAGGAAGATGAGCTGGATGAGTTTGACGAGGAAGAAGAGGACCTCTACGACGATGAGGACGACGACAACTGGGACGACGAAGACGACGACGATTTTTAGCGCTGGCGCCAATTGAATACTCGTTGTCTGCCAGCGGCGGCGAGCGCCGATTTTATTTATTGCAGACCCTGCCCGGGCGCAGGGCGCGGAATCAAAAGCGGGCCGCTTGGCCCGCTTTATTTTTTAACCCCGGTGGCGCGCTACTTCCGCTTGTTATCCAATGTGCGGCTGAGCAAATCTTCCTGTTGTTGCCGCGCTTTCTGGGCGTTCACGCGGCGGTCTGCGCGCATCCGGCCGCCTGTTTGGGAGGCTTGCGCTTTTTGCATGGCAATCTGCATCGCCGTCAGCGCCTCTTCGTCAGTGCCCCCGTCGTCGGTGTCGAATTCCTCCAACGCCTTAAGACTGAGCTTGATTTGCTTCTTGCGCGAGTCCACACTAAGGACCTTCACCCGCACCTCGTCGCCCACTTTGACGATTTCGGAGACTTCCTCCACGCGGTAGCTGGCCAACTCGCTGATATGCACCAGCCCGGGGCGCTCCGCGCCGATGTCCACAAACGCGCCGAACTTTTCCAGCTTGGTCACTTTGCCATTGTAGATCTGTTTAGGTTTGAGTTCATCCCAGTCCACGGGCATTGGCTCAATCAGGGTGAGGTCGAGCCGCCCGGCTTTCGGATCCACTTTGCGCACCCACACCGTCACGTCGTCGCCTTCTTTCACCACGTCGGCTACCTGATTCACGCGCTGAGTGCTGAGGGCTGAAATGTGCGCCAATCCGTCGCGGCCCACGCCGACATCAATGAAGGCGCCGAACAGTTCGACCTTCTTCACTTTGCCGGTAAGCTTCATCTTGGGTTGCAGGTCTTCGAGCCGGGTGCGGGGAGCGGGCGCAGGAGTCGCCTCGGCCGGCGCGGCCTCAGGCGCAGTGGTTGGAACTTCTTCAGTCACAGGATAAATCCTCCAGAAAATGATGGGCGAGTCTTCTGACTTTGAGCGCGCCTATTGCATGAAGCCCGCGCCCGGGGCGCGGTTAAAGAGCGGGGAAAACTCTTTGGTCAGAGCAGGAGGATTATACCCGTCGCTCTAATGAGTGTCAATGAAAACAGAACCGCCTAAGCCCTTCTATCCCCGCATGGCGCAAAACACGGTATAATAAAAATTATCTGGGAAAATCATCACACAAGCCTCAGGAGTATGCGTTGCGGTCATTAATCACCGGAGTCGGCGGCTTTGCCGGAAGTCATCTAGCCGATTATTTGCTGGCGAATGCCGACGCCGACGCCGAAGTGTGGGGGTCTGACCTCAGCGGTGCTCCGCGCCCCTACCATTCCGCGCAACTCAAACTGCTGGCTTGCAACTTATTGGCCCCCGAGGCCGCGCGGGCATTAGTGGAACGTGTCCAGCCCGACCGCATTTATCATCTGGCCGGGCAAGCTTTTGTGGGGGAGAGCTGGGCTGACCCATGGCCGACGCTCGAAACCAATTTGCGGGCGCAAGTTAACTTGTTCGAGGCGGTGCTGGCGAACAACCTGCGACCGCGGATTCTGGTCTTAGGCTCGGCTGATGAATATGGGCGAGTGTTGGCCGAGGATCTGCCTATTCGCGAGACTACTCCGCTCCGGCCCGATAGCCCGTATAGCGTGAGCAAAGTGGGGCAGGATTTTCTAGGTTTGCAATATCACTTGAGCCGGGGGATGGATGTGGTGCGGGTGCGCCCGTTCAACCATATCGGCCCGCGCCAGAATAGCAAGTTCGTGGCCCCGGCGTTTGCCGCGCAGATCGCCGCCATCGAGTCAAGCCGCCAGCCGCCGATTTTGCGCGCGGGTCATTTGGAATCCCGCCGCGATTTCACCGATGTCCGTGATATGGTGCGGGCGTATGCGTTGGCGCTCGAACATGGCGAAGCCGGGGAAGTCTACAACATTGGCTCGGGGCAGTCGCGCACCGTGCGTGAACTGTTGCATGGCTTACTAAGTTTTTCGAGCGCCCAGATCAGCGTTGAGCTGGATCCGACGCGGTTACGGCCTTCGGATGTGCTCGAAATGCGTTGCGACGCCACGAAATTCCACGCGCGCACCAATTGGGAGCCGGGCATCCCCTTTGAGCAAAGTTTACGCGACCTGCTGGATTACGAGCGCGCGCGGGCCAGCGCGCCCAACTGAAATCTTTTTTGGGAGAAACTGTGTCTACGGCACTGATCACTGGCATAACCGGGCAAGACGGCAGTTATTTAGCGGAGTTCTTACTCTCTAAAGGTTACCACGTCGTCGGCATGGTGCGCCGTACGAGCATCATCAACTTGGACCGGCTCGAAGGGATTCAAGATCGCGTGACGCTGGTGCAGGGTGATTTGCTCGACGAGGCCTCGCTCATGGGCGTTCTGCGCGAGTTTCAGCCGGATGAGGTCTACAACCTGGCGGCTATGTCTTTTGTGCCGACCTCGTGGCAACAGCCGGTCCTGACGGGCGAGGCCACTGCCCTCGGCGTGACCCGCTTGCTTGATGCGATTCGCGCCGTGAAGCCCACTGTCCGCTTTTATCAAGCCAGTTCAAGCGAGATGTTCGGCAAAGTGCAGGCCGTCCCCCAAAATGAGAAAACGTCCTTTTACCCGCGCAGTCCCTACGGGGTAGCCAAACTCTACGGGCACTGGATCACCGTCAACTACCGCGAAAGCTACGGTCTGCACGCGACCTCGGGCATCCTGTTCAATCACGGCTCGCCCCGGCGCGGGCTGGAGTTTGTCGAGCGCAAGATCAGCCATGGGGTCGCGACCATCAAACTGGAGATGCAGGATAAACTGCGTCTCGGTAATCTTGACTCCCGGCGCGACCTCGGCTTCGCGGGTGATTACGTGCAAGCGATGTGGCTTATGCTTCAGCAAGACACGCCCGATGATTTTGTGATTGCCACCGGCGAGACGCATAGCATCCGCGAGATGTGCGAAGTGGCTTTCGGTCACGCGGATTTGGACTGGGGAAAATACGTGGTGCAAGACCAGCGCTACTTCCGCCCCGCCGAGGTGGATTTGCTCGTGGGCGATCCGGCTAAAGCGGGCCAAGTCCTCGGTTGGGAGCCGACGATGACGTTCACTCAATTGATGCACTCGATGGTGGACGCCGACATCCTGCGGCTGCAGCAAGGCAAGCGGATGCCGGACTTGGTTGAGATTACGACGGTGCGGCACTAAAGTAGGCCAGATTGGCAACTGGGCTTGTGACTGGAATGAGCAAATACACTCGCGCAGAATTTGCCGAGAAGTTAGGGGCTAATGGCGACCCGAAGCTGAACGCCGCCGCCGACTTTGCCGCGCGCCTGCTCAACAGCCCAGTGGGTGACCGCGTGGCGCGGATTGTGTTGTTTGGGAGCGTGGCCTATGGGGGGGCGACTGCAACGAGCGACGTGGATATCATGGTGTTTGGTGCTATGCCTCGCCTGCAACTCTCAGAGGCCGCCGCTGATGCGGCGTGGGAGGCCACCGTTGAAACAGGCGAATTAGTGTCACCTCTAACTTATCCTTTGAGTCGCCTCTTTTACCCGTGTCCGTACGTAATTTACGACACGCTTAAACGCGGACAGGAGATTTACGCCATGAATGCCGAACTAGCGCGTCGCAAAGAGGCCATGGGAATATATGAAAAGGGCAATCTTTTGTTGGATGAAGCGCAAGTGGCTGAACAGCAAGCGGCGTTTGTGCTGGCGATGGTGGGAGCCTACACCGCCGCTGAACTGGCGGCCAAAGCGTTAGTGTTGCTAAAGCCGGAGGTCGAAGTGCCCTCGACGCATGGCGGCGTCATCCAAATTTTCAGCCGTGAATACGTGAAGACCGGCGAAGTCCCACGCTTATGGGTCCAACTCCTCGGGCAAAAATTGCAGACGCGCGCCAACGCTTTGTATGATACCAGCACGTTTGTTACAGCCGGAGAGGTGAAAGAGGCCATCACCTTAGCGCGCGATATGTTAGATTTTCTTAAACGTAAACTAGACGAGACGGATACTAAGGCTGATGAGGATAAACCCGAATGATGCCAGAAGCCTCCATCAAATTCGGCACCGACGGCTGGCGGGGCGTGATTGGCGAAGATTACACCTTTGCCAACGTGCGCCGCTGTGCGCAAGGCTTTGCTTCGTATTTGCTGGCTAAAGGCTGGGCTGGTGAGTCAGTCGTCATAGGCCACGACAAGCGCTTTGCCTCCGAACATTTCGCGGCGGCGGCGGCGGAAGTGTTGGCGGCCAACGGCCTCCAGGTCTGGCTCACCGACGGTCCCACGCCCACACCCGTCATCGCCTTTGCCGTGGTGGACAAAAAGGCCAAAGGCGCGATTAATATCACCGCCTCCCATAACCCATCCTCCGACAACGGCTTTAAAGTACGCGACCCCAACGGCGGCGCGATTGACCCCGCAGGGCTGAAGCAGATTGAAGCCTTGATACCGGGTTCCGAGGGCGTCAAGCGATTAACTTATGCCGAAGCTAAAGCCAAAGGCCTCATTACCCCATTTGATGCCGCGCCCGCTTATATTGCCAATCTCCAAAAACTCGTTGACTTGGAATCCATCAAGGCCGCCGGATTCAACGTTCTCGTGGATGCCATGTGGGGCAACGGCGGCGGTTGGTTCCCGCGCCTGCTCGCGGGCGGGAAGACGACGGTGCGCGAGATTCACGCCGAACGCAATCCCTCCTTCCCGGAAATGAAACGCCCCGAACCCATCCCGCCGAATGTGGACGTGGGCCTCCAGACGACGGTGAAACTTGGCGCAGACGTTCTCCTCATCACCGACGGCGACGCCGACCGTATGGGCGTGGGCGACGAGAACGGGCGCTTCCTTAACCAACTGCAAGTGATGGCCCTCCTCGCGCTGTACCTGCTCGACGTGCGCGGCCAGCGCGGGCCAATCGTCAAGACCCTCAGCACCACCTCCATGCTCAACAAACTCGGCAAGTTGTATGGCGTGCCGGTGTACGAAACCAGCGTAGGCTTTAAATTCGTCGCGCCGAAGATGATGGAGACTGACGCGATTATCGGCGGCGAGGAGAGCGGCGGCTACGCCTTCAAGGGCAATGTGCCGGAGCGCGATGGCATCCTCGGCAATTTACTGTTCTTGGATTTCATGGTGAAGACGGGCAAGAAGCCCTCGCAATTGCTGGAGATGCTCTTCGCCAAAGTCGGCGCGCATTATTACGATCGCGTGGATACGCAATTCCCGACCGAGCAACGGGATTCCGTCCGGGCCAAAGTCTCCGCCGCGAAACCGGGCCTCACCCTCGGGGGCCTCACCGTGTCGAACATTGACGCCACCGACGGGTTCAAGTTCAACTTCGCCGAAGGCGGGTGGATGCTCGTCCGCTTCTCCGGCACCGAGCCGATTATCCGCGTGTATTGTGAAGTGCTGAAACCGGAGCAAGTGAAGCCGGTGTTGGAGGATGGGCTGAAGTTGGCGGGACTAAAGTAAAACCCCAAATCTCAACTTCCAAATCCCAAGTGGATCGAGTGAAGTTGGAGTTTGGGAGTTTGGGATTTGGGATTTTGTTTTTAGTTGACACTCACTGCCACTTGGACTTTCATCAGTTTGATGAAGATCGCGAAGCGGTCCTCGCGCGAGCGCGAGCCAATGGAGTGGGGCGCATCGTCATCCCGGCGACCGACTTGGAGACGAGCCGCCATGCGGTGGCCTTAGCCGAAACACACGCCGACATTTTCGCGGCGGTGGGCGTGCATCCAACTTCGACGGGCGGCTTTGGCGCGCAGGAACTGGCGGAACTGCGCGAACTCGCGCGGTCTGCAAAAGTGGTCGCCATCGGTGAAATTGGGATAGACTTATATTGGAAGACGGTTCCGCTCGCGGAACAACAAACCGCCTTCCGGGCGCAGTTGGAACTCGCGGGGGAACTGGGGAAGCCCGTCATTGTGCATGACCGCGAGGCCCACGCGGAAGTGCTGACCCAGTTGCGGGAAACGCAACCCCGCCCGCGCGGAGTGCTCCACTCGTTTTCGGGCGACCGCGCGCTAGCGGCGACCGCCGTCGAGATGGGTTTTTATCTCGGTGTGGACGGGCCACTCACTTACAAAAAGAATGACGCTCTGCGCGCCATCTTCGCTGAAGCGCCGCTCGACAAAATTTTGATTGAAACCGATGCGCCGTACTTAACCCCGCAGGCGCACCGGGGGCAGCGCAACGAACCGGCCTACGTGCGCTACGTGGCCGAGAAACTAGCCGAAGTGCGGGGCGCAACTTTAGAAGAAATTGCGCAGGCCACCACCGCCAACGCGGCCCGCCTGTTCCGATGGGAGTAGTTGGATTGCTTAGAACGCGAGTAACCCCGACCGATTTTTTTGAGCCAGTGCGCGCCGACCTCGCCGCGGTGGAAGCCAAGATGCGCGAGACGATGGGCGGCCAGCACGAGGCCCTCACCGGCGCGACCGAGCATCTGCTGGCCTCGGGCGGCAAGCGCGTGCGCCCGGCCATTGCCCTGCTCACCGCGCGGATGCTGGACGGGGAACCCGCGCGCGCCGTCTCACTGGCGGCGGCGATTGAGATGCTTCACACCGCCACGCTGGTGCATGACGATTTGATTGACGGCTCGCTCCTCCGGCGCGGTATCCCCACCCTCAACGCGCAATGGTCCCCGGCGGCCACCGTGCTCACCGGCGACTTTCTCTTCGCTCGCGCCGCCGAACTGGCCTCCCAAGCCGACTCGGTGCGCGTGATGCGCGTCTTCGCGCAGACGCTCATGGTCATCGTTAACGGCGAAATCAATCAACTCTTCGTCAGTCGTGGCCACGTCTCGCGCGAGGACTACTTCAAGCGCATTTACGCCAAAACCGCCTCGCTTTTCGCCGTCGCCGCCGAAGCCGGCGCGCTCCTCGGCCACGCCGACGAAGCCACCGTCGCCGCACTGCGCGTCTTTGGCAAAGAAGTCGGCATAGCCTTCCAAATCGTGGACGACGTTCTGGATTTCACCAGCGACGAGGCGCAACTCGGCAAGCCCGTCGGGAGCGATTTGCGGCAAGGCCTCTTCACCCTCCCGGCGCTGTGCCATCTCGAAAATAATCCAGGCGACCATGATATCACCTCGCTCCTCAATGGGCGCGCGGGCGACCCCGAAATTGTGCGCCGCGTAGTGCAGGCCGTGAAAGACTCCGGCGCCATTGACGCCGCCCTCGCCGAAGCCCGCGACTACGTGAAGCGGGCGCAAGATGCGCTTACGAAAATGCCTGACAATCTTTATCGGCACTCGCTCTTCGATTTGGCTGAGTATCTCGTCAGTCGCAACGTCTGACGTATCCAGCCTGCCGTGTGAGGTCGGTGATGTCGAGAGTGAATCTTATAGCCGCAAAGCGCGTCCTTGCCCGGATTGGCGGCGTGCTGGGTCTCTTCGGGGGAATAGCGTTCGGCGCGCTCCGCCTCGGTTTGTTGCATATCCAAACAGGCATACCCTTAGACTCAAGCCCGCCGTTTAATGGCGAACTATTGGGCGGGATTGCTTTCACCTCGGCTTACATTTTCCCTTTTGCTCTTGCATTAATCGCTCTCCGCTGGAATAGCCCCGCGGCGCAAGCGGCTGTTTGGTTGGCCGCCTCCGTGCTGGCTTGGCTTGGCTCATTCACTACTTTCTCTTTGGTGGGTCTGGTAGTGTTCTCACTGCCTGCGCTATTGCTCATGGCCGCCGCCGGCCTGGCTTGGTTGGTAGCCGGATGGCGGCAAACTGTCCTGATTCTGCCCATGGCCATGGGGTTGATGCTTATTGGCATTGGCGCTTGGCGAATTCTCTTCGCACGTGAAGATGGGCGTTGCTGGAATTTGATTCGCGCTACCGACGGGACTGAACATTGGGTGAGTGCGCCTTTTAACATGACGGGAGGGCCTTTCCCAGCCGACCCTGCCCCCGGCGAGCCGGTCAGCGGTTTATGCTCAACCGACATCATCACTCCTCTTGAAGGCGCTTTGAGTGTGGGATTATGGACGCTTACCCTCCTTGCTCTAAAGCAATTCTTGCCGCGTTGGAGTCCGGTGGCTAAAGATAGCGTATCGGGCTTTATCCCCAAAACAAATTGAGTGATTGCTCCTAGTCTTTCCATCATCCTCCTCTCGTGGAACGTGCGCGACCTCCTGCGCGCGTGCCTGAAAAGCCTGCCCCTCGCCGAAGCGCAAACTGAAATCATTGTAGTGGAGGCGGCCTCGGCCGATGGTTCAGCGGATATGGTGCGCGGCGAGTTCCCTTCGGTCAAACTCATCACCAGCGACGAAAACCTCGGCTACACGCGCGGCAACAACTTGGGATTGCGCGCGGCGACCGGCCGTTACCTCCTCATCTTGAATCCCGATACCGAAGTGCTGGCGGAGACCCTCGGACGAATGCTCGCCTACATGGACGCGCACCCGCGCGTAGGCGTACTCGGTCCCCAACTAATCTTCCCCGACGGGAGTCTTCAATCCACTCGCCGCCGTTTCCCCTCACTGCTCACCGGTTTCTTGGAAAGCACCTGGGCGCAACCGCTCGCCCCCCGCGCCCTGCTCGACCATTACTATGCCCGCGACTTGGCAGACAACGCCATTGCGGAAGTGGATTGGGTGGTCGGCGCGGCCCTGCTGGTGCGGCGAGAAGCCTACGCGCAAGTGGGTAGGCTGGATGAAGAGTTCTTCATGTATTCCGAAGAACTGGATTGGTGCAAGCGGATAAAAGCGGCAGGCTGGCAGGTGGTCTATTTTCCCGAGGCGCGTATCATCCATCACGAGGCCCGGTCGAGCGCGCAAGTCCCGGCGGCCACGCATATCCGGTTCAACACCAGCAAGGTGCACTACTTCCGCAAATATCACGGCGCACTTGCCGCCGAGTTGTTGCGCGGATGGTTGTTGGCGGGTTTTACTGTTCAGTTATTGCTAGAGTGGAGCAAGGGCGTAGTCAGGCACACGCGGACGATGCGGGCGGAGCGGGTGAAGATCTATTGGCAAGTGCTTAAGTCAGGATTGAAATGAAACTCGGCCTCGTCACTGGCGAATTTCCTCCCCGGCAGGGCGGGGTAGGGGACTATACTCACGAACTCGCCAAGGCGCTCGCCGAACTGGGCGTGGAAGTTCACGTCATCACACGGGTAGGCGCGAACTCCCCACTTCCAAATTCCAATTTCCAAATCCATCCCGTCATCCGGCGTTGGTCTTTTCCTGCACTCTGGCAAATTCGCTCACTCACCCGCTCCCTAAATCTCTCCCTCCTCAATATCCAATATCAGGCCGCCGCTTATAATCTCTCCGCGCCCATCCATTTTTTGCCAAAGGCCGTCGGCGCCAAAACCGTTGTCACCTTCCACGATTTGCGCGTCCCCTATCTTTTTCCCAAAGCCGGGCGACTGCGCGAGCAAGCGGTGACGTATCTCGCCCGGAGCGCCTCAGGCGTGATTGCGGCCGACCCGGCGGATGAGGCAGAATTGAAACGCCGAGGTCTCGCGCGGGTGACGCGCATTCCCATCGGGAGTAACATTACCCCCAACCCGCCGCCTGATTACAATCGAGTGGAATGGCGCGACCGGTTCGAGGTGAGTCCCAAAGATTTTCTGCTCGGCTACTTCGGTTTTCTCAACGAGTCCAAAGGCGGGGATATGCTTATCAACGCGCTGGCCATCCTCGCTGACCGCGAAACCCGCGTTAAACTTGTACTCATCGGCGGACGCACCGGGAGCAGTGATGCGACCAACGCTGAGTTCGACGCGAAAATTGAAAAGATGATCAAGCGTTACGAGTTGGAGAACCGCGTCATCCGCACCGGCTTTGTCATCCCCGAAGAAATCTCGGCGCATTTGCTCGCCTGTGAGGCGGTGGTCTTGCCTTATCGAGATGGAGTATCATTCCGGCGCGGGAGCCTCATGGCTGCGCTGGCGCATGGGTGTCCCATCATTACCACCGAGCCGAAAACGCCTTTGCCCGAATTGCGCGATGGTGACAACGTCCGCCTCGTGCCGTCGGACGACGCCCCCGCGCTGGTGCTGGCCGTTTCGCAATTGCTCGAGGCGCCCGACCTCCGGGCCCGCCTGAGCCGCGGAGCGCGCGAACTCGCGCGGCAATTTACCTGGGACAAAATCGCCGCGCGTATGCTGGAGTTTTTCCGCGTCGTATAACGCCCGATATGTCGTTCAACGTGCCCCAACCATTTTGGCGCTGGCTTGTCAACGGGGTGATCCCCATCGCACTGGGCCTTGTGTTTGCGCTCATTTACTTGCGTGGCTTGCCTTTCGTCCCCTTTCATCCCGACGAGAGCAGTCAACTCTTTATGAGTCGTGACTTTGATACGTTCTTCGTACGCCATGACTTTGCGGCGCTCGCCTGGCAACCCGGTGCGCCTCTCGCGCTCGATATGCGTTTGCGTTTGCTCGATGCGCCGCTCACCCGCTACCTCGCCGGGTTCGGGTGGTGGGCGCGTGGCTTGACGGTGAACGACCTTAATATTGATTGGGTTTGGGGGGCCGCGTGGGACGCCAATGAAGCCGCCCTCCCTCACCCCGCAGTGTTGCAAGCCGCGCGCTTGCCCGTTGCTTTATTAGGGGCTTTCACCGTCACGTTGTTATTCTGGCTTGGAATCAAATCCGGCGGCTGGACGACCGGCCTGCTCGCCGCTTTGCTCGTCGGCCTCGACCCGCTGACGCTCTTGCACACGCGCCGCACGATGGCTGAGAGCGAATTGATTTTTTTCTCCGCGCTGGCGGCGCTGGGGACTCTCGTCTTGGCGAATGCGTGTGACCGACTTGATGGATTTCGCTGGCGTGTTTTAGCGGGCGCGCTCGGCGTCGGCGTGTTGGCCGGGTTGGCGCTCTCCAGCAAGCAGACTGAACTGGTGATGATACCTGTCGCCGGGTTGGCGTGCGGCGCCGCCCTGGTTCAGCGCCCGTGGGCGTGGCGTAAACGTTTGGGGATGTTGGCGCTGTTGTGCGGAGTCATCGGCTTGACCGCCGGGCTTACCTTCTTCCTCCTGAACCCGGTGCTCTGGAGTCAGCCGCTGGCCGGTCTGCAAACCATGTTGCGGATGCGGAATGAATTAGTCCAATCGCAAATCCGAGTCAACGGCGAGCGCGAGCCGCAAGTTGTTTTAACCACCATCCCCGCGCGCCTCGACGCGATGGTGGAACAACTCTACTGGCAAACCCCGGCAGTGTGGGACGCGCCCGTTTATCTCGAACACTTGCAACCCGCCGCCGACCAATACTTCGCCGTGCCGTTCCATACCTGGTTGCATCAACCACCGTGGCCCGCACTTCTGTTGTGCCTCACTGCGCTTGGCCTCGGTGTTGGCCTGTGTCGTGTGGCGCGTTCTTGTTTGAACAGTGACACTCGCGCCTTGCAACTCGCGCTCTTCTGGTTTGGCGTGACGGCGATATTTTTGGCGTTTGTGATTCCCCTCGACTGGCAACGTTACTTCCTGCCATTGCTGGCGCCCACGCGTTTGCTGGCTGCGCTTGGCCTCAGCGCCCTCGGACAAAAACTTCTCGCACTTGCCCGCATCCGGCCGGCGTCATGAAATTCCAATTTCGTTTCTCTCCCATTGCTTGGTTGGTTGGCTTGTTCATCCTTTGTGGCGTCATTTATGCTCTGGCGACTCCCCTCTTTGAAATCTCCGACGAACTCTGGCATTACCCGATGGTGAAGACTCTCGCCGATGGGAACGGCCTGCCGGTGCAAGATCCGCAGAATGTCGGCCTCTGGCGGCAAGAGGGCAGTCAACCGCCGCTCTACTACGCGCTCATGGCTGCCGCGACGTTTTGGATTGACACGAGCGATATGACTCAAGTGCGCTGGGTGAACCCGCACACCGATAACGGCGTGATTACGCCTGACCGCAATAATAACATCGTCATCCACCGCCCGGACGAACTCACGCGCTGGCGCGGCACGGCGCTCGCGGTGCGCCTCATCCGCTGGCTCTCTGTTCTTCTCGGCGCAGGCACGGTTTATTTCACTTATCGCTTCGCGCTCGAACTTCTCCCCGGTCGAACGGCCCTCGCTCTCGCCGCTGCCGGGTTCGCCGCGTTCACGCCCATGTTCCTCTTCATCAGCGCTTCGGTGAACAATGACAACCTCGCCATCTGCCTTTCCTCGGCGGCGCTGTGGCTCATGGCCCGCTGGCTTCGTCAACCGCCCACGCGCGTGTCCTGGTCGCACGTCGCGCTGGGGCTCGTGCTCGGCGCGGGCGCACTCAGCAAACAATCGGCTCTCGGCCTGCTTTGCCTCGCCGGATTAGTCTTGTTCTTCATCCACTTCCGTTCCTTGCGTTTGACTTTTGACGCATTACGCTCCTTTTTCCCTCAATTCCTCATCGTTTTCGGCCTTGCTTTCCTCACCGCCTTCTGGTGGTACTGGCGCAACTGGCAACTCTATGGCGACTGGCTCGGCTGGAATCGCTTCATCCAAATCGTCGGGCCGCGCGCCCAGCCCGCCACCCTCGCGCAAGTGTGGGGCGAACGTGTGGGCTTTGTGCAAGCCTATTGGGGTTTGTTCGGTGGCGTAAGCGTGCCGATGCCCGATTGGATTTACACTGTCCTCAACCTCGTCATCGGCCTTGCGCTAATCGGGTTGCTCATCGGCCTCATCCGCGTGGTTCTTCTTCGCCGCACTACACTCACCAAAATTATTTTGTGGACTCTGCCGGTCGCATGGCTCGGCCTTATTATCGTCGGCCTCCTCCGCTGGACGAGTCTCACCTGGGCCTCACAAGGTCGCCTCATCTTTCCCGCTATCTCAGCTATCAGCTGGCTGGTTGTTTTTGGATTGGCTCAACTCGGGCAGACTCTACAACCACGCCATTTCTCGTTCTCGCTGTCTATCCTGTTTCCCGGACTCGGGGTGATTTTCATGGCTCTCACGGCCTGGCTCGTCCCGTTCACCGTCATCGCTCCGCACTATGTTCCGCCACCCTCACTCACTCTCGACCAAATCAACCGAGTCCATCATCGCCTCGACGCCGACTTTAGCGGCGAGATGAAACTTCTTGGTTACGACTTGCGCACCGACACTGCTCACCCCGGCGAGGCGGTGCATCTCACCCTCTACTGGCAAAGCCTCATCGCCATGGACCGCAACTGGAGCGTGTTCGTTCATCTCGTAGACTCGGATGACATTATCCTCGCCCAACGTGACCGCTATCCCGGTCAAGGGCTTTTAGCAACCACGCTTCTATACCCCGGTCAAACCTTTGCCGACGATTACGTGATTCCGATTCCCGCAACCGCCTATGCGCCCGCCCACGTGCAAATTCAAGTGGGCCTCTACGACTTGCTCGACGGCGCGCGGCTACCCGTGAGCGCAGGCGGCGATGCCCTCTCGTTTGGCTCGGTGGAATTGCTGGCCACGCCGCTCACCCAGAACTTTGACAATAAGATTGCGCTGACCGGCTACGACCTCGCCCCGCGCGTCCTGCGCCCCGCTGAAACCCTTACGGTGACGCTGAACTGGCAAGCCCTCGCCGCGATGCAGGTGAACTACTCCATCTCGGTGCGCGTGCGCGACGCGAACCTGAACAAGTGGGCCGCGCGAGATTCGTGGCCCGTGCAGGGTGCGGCGCCCACTTCGTTGTGGAATGCCGGCCAATCATTTATTGACCCCTACCCGCTCACCCTCAGCCCCGCCACGCCGCCCGGCCAATACGATGTCGAAGTCATCATTTACGACTCGGCGACTCTCTTGCGCTTGCGCCTGGTCACTGCCGATGGCCGCCTCACCGACGCCGACTCGCTAATCTTGAGTAAAATTCGGGTGACGACACCTTGATGATGTTTTACGTTTGACGTTTGGTTTTCTATTGCCCACCGTTCACTCTTCCCCTTGAAAACTCCTCGCTTCCTCCTCTTCATCCTCGCCCTCCATCTCGTCCTCGGACTCGTCTACGATTGGGCGACGCCGATTTTTGAAGCGCCCGACGAAGGCTATCACTTCGCTGTCGTTCATTGGATCGCTTTGGGACACGGATTACCAATTCAGCAGGTGGGCGAAAAAAAACAGTGGGAACAGGAAGGTAGCCAACCGCCTCTATATCATATGCTCATGGCCGAATTGACGTTTGGGGTGGATATGAGTGATTGGACGCAAGCATTTGTCTGGAATCCCTTTAGCCGCATTGGCCAGCCTGACACGACGCACAATGTCAACCTGTACCGGCATCTGGCGAGCGAGTGCTTTCCATATCGTGACACCACGCTGGCGGTGCATCTGGCGCGCTGGTTCACGCTGGGCTTGAGCGCCGTCACTATTTTTCTGACCTATCGGTTGTCGCTGGCCGTCTTCCCAGAACAAGAGTCGTTGGCGCTCCTCGCCGCCGCTTTGGTGGCCTTTAATCCGAAGGCCATCTTTATTAACGCGTCAGTGAACAATGACAATTTGCTGATGCTGTTGAGTACCGCGGCTTTGGTGAGCGTGGTGAGCTATATGCAACCCAACGCGGCTATGTTGCGGGATTGGCGGCGAGCGGCGGGTCTCGGGTTGTTGCTCGGCCTCGCGGCCCTCACCAAAGTGAGCGGGTTGGTGTTATGGCCGATCGCCGCCATCGGGGTAGGCTGGGGCGCGTGGCAAAGGCGTGATTGGCGCGGTTTCATCGTTAATGGGGCCATTATTGCAGGCATGGCGCTGGCAGTTTCCGGTTGGTGGTTCTGGCGCAACTGGGCGCTCTATCATGAGTTGCTGGGCACGAATACAATGGTGGCTATTGCCGGGCCGCGAGTTCCGCCGATTGGGCTACTAGATTTAATCCGCACCGAGTGGCGCGGTTTCGCGCTTTCTTATTGGAGCGTTTTCGGCGTGTTCACCATTCTCCCCTCCGCGTGGGTGCATTACTTTTTCGACGCGCTCATGCTGTGGGCGCTTACGGGTGGCACGTGGGCGTTGCTCAAGCGACGAGCGCAGTTCACTCTGGAAAAGATATTGTTAGCGCTTTTTTGTTTGCTCACGCTGGCGGGCGTCATCCGCTGGACGATGCAGACTCCCGCCTCGCAGGGGCGGTTGATGTTTGGGGCCATCGCCCCCTTGTCTATTTTCATGGCGGCGGGAATGAGGGCGATAACTTCCCACTCCCAACTTCCAACTTCCAAATTGGGAGCTTGGGGCTTGAGATTGGGGATTTTCTTTTTGGCGTTGGTCGCCGCGCTGGTGCCGGTGTTGTATATCGCGCCGCGCTATGCGCCGCCGGTGGTGGTGGCTGAAACAAATTTGCCCGCCGACTTGCATCCCATCCAAGCAGTCTTTGGGAATGACATCAAACTCATCGGTTATACTGCAGAGGCCGCGCCGAGGCATCCGGGGGAAAGTGTGCGGGTGACGTTGTACTGGCGCGGGTTGCAGGCGATGACGGAAGATTACGCGCTGGCATTGCATCTGTTCGGGCGCGGGACGGAAGAAGTCGGGAAGATTGATTCGTGGCCGGGCGGAGGCAACGCGCCGACCTCACAATGGACGCCGGGCGCGATTTACGCCGATACCTATCTCATCCCGATTGATGCGAAGGCGACGGTACCGACTCGGCTGACCCTGGAGGTGCGATTTTGGTTGGGGGATCCGGCCAACACGCTTGGGGTGCAGACACCCACCACGGAGGGAGGAAAATCGGTCGGGTTCGCGGTTGGTCGCGCGGTCCCGGTAAAAGCCCCGGAGTTCGCACCAACAGTCCGGGAGGACACAACCTTCGAGTACGATATCACCCTCGTCGGTCTGGAAGCCTATACCAATAGCGCGCTCAATTTGATTTTGTATTGGCGCACTCTGCAACAAATTCCGGCGGATTACACGATGTTCGTACACGTGCTGGACGCGCGAGGCATCCAAGTCTTTCAGGCCGATGCGCCGCCGCTCGCCGGGGATTGGCCAACCTCTCTATGGATTCCGGGGCAAGCGTTTGCCGATGAGCGCCTCATCGCTTTACCATCCGCGCTCGCGCCGGGGCGATATACGCTACGGCTCGGCTTGTACGATCCGGCTTCGGGCGCGCGCGTGGCCGCGTTTCGCGCCGATGGCAGTGAGTGGCCCGAGGATGCGGTGATTATCAAAGACGTGATTGAAATCAAATGAGCGCAACTGTAGATCCCAAATCCCAAACCCCAAATCTCAAACTGCTCATTACTAATTATGCCCTCTGGCTCGGCCTCGGGTTGGCAGTCGTCGCCATTGTTATCGGCGCGTTGTTGGGTTTCGCGGGCGTCATCCTCACGCTGGCGGCGCTGGCTGCATTGGCCGCCGGGCTGTGGGCGCTGACGAATATCGAGATTGGATTGTGGGGCGTGATTGCAGTGATTACGTTGTTGCCCTTTGCCGCGCTGCCGGTGAAGATTGTCTTCAAGCCGACGTTTCTTGATCTGGCCGTGGCGGCGGTGATCGGCGTGTATGCCTTGCAATGGATGACGGGCAAGCGCCGACGGCTGACGCTTACCCCAGCGCACGCGCCCATTGCGGCTTTTGCGGTATTGGCCGTGTTCAGTTTCATGGCTGGGCGCTCCAACGGCCCGCTTACTTCGAACCTCGCGCGCCACTTTGCCGAGATGCTCTTGGCCGTGGGCTTTGCATTCATCGTGGTGGATTATCTCGATAGCCGCGCGAAGTTGGAGCGCCTTACACGCATCATTTTAATTGGCGGCACGCTGGCGGCGTTGCTGGGTATTGGGCTGTACGTCATCCCGGATGCGCTGGCCGAGCGCGCGCTTTCGGCTCTGCGCGTGTTCGACTATCCGGCAGGCGGCGTTCTGCGGTACATTGAAGATAACCCCGACAACGCGCAACGCGCCATTTCCACCTCGGTGGATCCGAACGTTTTAGGCGGTTTGCTGGCGATGATAGGTGGCCTGCTGGCTCCGCAGTTGCTCACGCCGCAGCCGTTGTTCAAATGGCGGTGGCTCACGGTGCTGATGTTTGCCGTGGTGCTAGCGTGTCTCGTCCTGACGTTCTCGCGCGGGGCGATGGCGGCGTTGGGCATCGCGCTGGCGGGTATCGCGTTGGCGCGGTATCGCCGGATGCTGTGGGTCATGTTCGCCGTCGCGCTCGTCATTGCGCTTTTGCCGGTGACGCAAGAGTACGTGGCGCACTTTGTCGCCGGCGTGCAGGGGCAAGACCTCGCCACGCAAATGCGCTTCGGCGAATACAAAGACGCGTTCATCCTCATCAATCGCTATCCATTTTTCGGCGTGGGGTTCGCGGGCGTGCCGGAGATTGACATCTACCTCGGTGTCTCGTCGGCCTACTTCATTATGGCGGAGGAGATGGGGTTGGTGGGGCTCGTAGTGTTTTTGTTGAGTATGGCGGTGGTGTTTGGCTGGGGTTTCACGCGCCGGAAGTTGGTATACCGGGATGAAGCGCTGGCCCCGCTGTGGCTCGGCGCGCACGCGGGGTTGACGGCGGCCCTCGCGGTGGGAGTGGTGGACCACTATTTTTTTAACCTCGACTTTTTGCCGGCCGGGACGTTGTTCTGGATTTTTGGGGGACTGGCCCTCGCGGCGACGCGGCTCGCGGGCGAGGCGCTCCATCAAAATCGCGCCGACGAGGCAGTCGGCTGAGAGCCGAATTGTCAGCAAATTGCAAGTTGCAATTTGCCATTTTAGATTTTATAATCATCGCCACCTATAGGAGGCAATACCCAATGGATATCACCAACGAAGAAGTCAAGCGCGTATCGGTCATGTCGGTCTCGGGCCGGGTAGATAGCGCCACCGCTCCCGATCTGGAGAGCGCGCTCAAGAAACTCGTCGAAACCGAGAAGACCCAGATCGTCCTCGACCTGAAGAACGTCGAATATATGTCCTCGGCGGGCTTGCGAGCGATGGTTTCCACGCTCAAAGCGGTGAAGCGGGTGAACGGCGACTTGCGCCTCGCCAGCCCTTCGCCGCGCGTAGAAGAGGTCCTGCGCCTGGCGGGACTGACCTCCATCTTCTCCATCTTCCCCTCGCGGGACGAAGCGGTTAACAGCTTCTAGCCCGCGCTGGGACTGAACCCGGCCACGTCGGATGGAGCGCACTCTCACCGTTCCCGGTCGCTACGACCGGCTCGAGCAAATCTGCGCCTTTGTCGCCGAAGCCGCCACCGAGGCGGGCCTCGACGATATGGAGTCGAACCGCTGCCAGTTGGCGGTAGACGAGGCCTGCACGAATGTCATCGAGCACGGCTACGATGGTGAAGACCGCGGGCAGATCGAGATCTCGTGCAAGGCCTACCCCGGCGAGTTGACGATCATCATTCAGGATTTTGCCGCGCGCTTTGATCCGGCCAGCGTGCCGGAACCGGACCGCGACATCTCGCTCGAAGAGATGCGCATCGGCGGACTGGGGCTGTATTTCATGCGGCAGGTGATGGATGCCGTGGAGTTCAGCTACGAAAACGGCGGCAACCGCTTGACCCTCGTCAAACGCAAGTCGGGATAGTGGCTATCCATTAGCGCTGTAAACTAACGTGCGCCGCACTTATGAAGTGCGGCGCACGTTTTGATTTCCAAGTGCTATCCTCACCCCCCGGCCGCTTCGCGTCTCTTGCCAATGAAGGGCAAAGGCATCGTCTGGAAAGGGGGATAAGGGAGTGAGGCAAATTATCCCGGCGGGTTGAAGAAATTATAGATCGCCCGCGAGACCGAGATGATGAGCCGGTTGGCATCGGGGAATTCCATGGTGGCGTCGCGGTGGAGATACATGGTCAACACGTAGTTGCCGGTCGGGGTGAAGACGATGGCGGCATCGGCGACGTTGTTGAGGGGCAGGCGGTCCCAGCCGTGTTTGTGAGCCACCACCCCCCCCGGCGTGCCGCCGCTGATAAAGATTGGCCCGACTTCGTTCTTGGTCAACAAGTCAATCATCATTTGACATTCTTGTTGAGTGAATTTGCCCGGAAAGGCCGCCCCGAATGCGCCGCCGCCCTGCGAGCACTGGTAAATCATCACCAGCAGAGATCCCATGTCCTCGGCAGCGGTCTGGTTGTAAGGGTCGGGTTGAGTGGTAATGTCAGTGCGGCTGTTGGCGGGGGTGACGAGCGGCGCGCCCACCGCTCCGGCCACGTCGAGCAAGCCGCTGATGCCGGTATTCGGCAAGCCCATCGTCTGCATGAGCGTCGTCACTTTCTGGGCCCCGTCGAAGCCGTCACCCCGGCCAATGGTCTTGAGCAACAAGTCGGTCGCGGTGTTTTGCGACTCTTCAACGCTCCGTTGTAAAAGCAGACTTTCGTCGGCGGTGAGGTCGCCCTCGCTTTGTTCGAAAAATCCGGTCATGATGGGAATCTTGATCGTGCTCATGGCCGAGAAGGCCACTGGGCCGGAGACCACCGTGCCGTTGGTAAGATTGAGCGCCAACTCGCGCCCCGTCTTCAAATCGTAGAGATAGAGGCTGAAAATGCCGTCAAATTGAAATTGCGCCACGTCCGCCCGGATGAGGTCGCCCAGCGTTTCCATCGAGGGGCGCACGAGGGACTGTTCGTTCACAGGCAGTTTCACTGCGCGGTTGCTGGGCGAGTGCAGACTCGCGTCAATCAAGTTCAGGGCAGTGTCTACGTCGAGGGTATGACCCGGTGCGCCCGCCACAAAACCGAGTGTGGTGATGTCGGCTTGAGGCGTGCTCCCCGGTTGGTCGTAGCGCGTGGCCACGTCTTGCAGAAAGACGCGCAATTTGTCCGTCGAGTAGGTAACCCGCAGGGGAATATCCCGCACGGTAGCTGGCTGAAGCCAGATGAACTCCCAGAAGCCATTCCAGAAGTTGTCACTGGAGCGGAATTGATTGGCTTCGGGTAGCATCAGACTGGTGTTGATTTGAAAGTTGACCACTGCCGGGTCGAGCAGGATGGTTTGAGCGAGATATTGCAACTCGAGGGGCGTGGTGTAAGCCGAGAGCAGTTGGTCTTGCGCTACCGGGTCGGCCAGCCCGCCCACTGGCACACTGCCCAGCGATAGCCCGGCCGGCATGACGGAGAACGAGCGGCTATAAAGCACCAGTTCCGCCACAAAATAGATGATTGCGCTAAGCAGGCTGAGGCCGGAGAAAACGCCCAGCCAACCAATACCGCGTCGAGTCACACGACCCTCCAGGCTAGATCTAAGGAGTCTGGCAGACTCCCAAGGTCTAATATTTTTGATGTTGAGCCGAGTGTAACATACCACCCCCTGCGCCTCAACCCGGAATGCCTTATAATCTCAGTCAGCGATTGGAGGCTCATATGCTCAGGCGTAAGTTAAACCACGCCGCGTTTCCGAAAACACGGCGGGTCGGCGAGTGAGACGATGACTGCATCCTTGGCGAGGGATGCCCGCCCCCGCGTTTTGATTCTCGCCTCGGCGCACACGTACCGTCTCGACCCGTTCCTCGAAGCCGCGCGGAAACTGGGCGTGGACGTGGTGCGCGGCCTCGACGTGCCTCCCGCCCACGCGCGCACCCGCGCCGATCTCCTCGGTTTCGACTTCCGCGATCTATCCCGCTCGATCAAACAAGCGCAAGCCTATGGCTTGCAGAACCGCTTGCAGGCCATCATCCCCACCGACGACGGGACGGTGGTGCTCGCCGCACATCTGAGCGAGGAACTCGACCTGCCGCACAACTCGGTGGAAGCCGCCGAAGCCGCGCGCGATAAGCACCTCATGCGGACTCTGTTCGCCCGCGCGGGCGTGCCTTCCCCGTGGTTCAAATTGCTTTCCATTGAAGACGATGCCATCCCCATAGCGGCGCAAGTCGAATACCCGTGTGTGCTTAAGCCCACCTGTCTCGCGGGCAGTTGCGGCGTGATGCGCGCGAACAATGCCGCCGAGTTTCTTGCCGCGTTTGAGCGCGTGAAGAAAATTCTCGTTCAGCGTGGGCTATCCGCTTTGCTGGTCGAGGGCTATTTGCCGGGAGTCGAGGTGGCGCTGGAAGGGATTTTGAATCACGGGGGGTTGAAGGTGTTGGCGCTCTTCGACAAACCCGACCCGCTCACAGGGCCGTTCTTTGAAGAGACGATTTATGTGATACCCTCGCGGTTGCCCGGGGCAACTCAGGAAAAAATTTTCGCGGTCGCGGCGCAAGCGGCGGAGGCCCTGGGTTTGCGCGAGGGGCCGGTCCACGCCGAAATGCGAATCAATGCCGGAGGGGTGTGGATGCTCGAAATCGCGGGGCGCTCCATCGGCGGCCTGTGCTCGCAGACTCTGCGCTTCGGGAGTGATTTGTCGCTGGAGGAGTTGATTGTGCGGCAGGCGCTCGGGCTGGAGATCGAGTCAGCGCAACGCGAAGGCCGCGCGGGCGGGGTGATGATGCTCCCTATCCCGGGGGCGGGCATCCTCGCCGGGGTGAGCGGCCTCGCCGAGGCGCAAGCCGTCCCCGGCATCGAGTCCATCGAGATCACGGCGCGCGTCAATTATCCCATTGTGCCACTGCCGGAGGGGGACAGTTATCTCGGGTTCATTTTCGCGCGCGGGGAGAAGCCGGAGGCCGTGGAAGCGGCTTTGCGCGCGGCGCACCGACGATTGCAGTTTGAGATTGTGCCAGAGTTGCCAATAACCAATAACCAGTAACCACAAGTTAATCGTGTTATTGGTTGTTATTTTTTCTTGCTTGGCGTTGGGGGAGCCTCGCCTTCGGGAACCCAATCTTCCGGGACTTGCGCGCCCACGCCGAAGAAAAATTCTTCCAGTTGTTCCATCAAAAATTTTTGGGCCTGCGGGTCGCGCAGGTTGAGGCCGTAGTGGTTGATCAACAACGTGGATTGTTGTTGCCACATCTCCCAGCCCTGTTGCGAGACGTTCTCGAAGACGCGCTTGCCCAGCGCGCCGGGAAACGGCGGGCGCTTGAGGCCCGGCAGTTCTTTGCCTAACTTCACACATTTGACCATGCGTTCCTCGGACATGGGAAACTCCTCTCAAGGCCGATTACAAACTACCAATTACAGATTCCCCCGGAAGTCATTGGTAGTGAATGATTATGGCGCAGGCGTCGTCGCGCCGCCAATCCACGCGAAGACGCGCTCGGGGCTGGCCGCGCCCGCCGAGTCGTAGGCGGGGGTCCCGCCGCCCGTGTCGCGCTGGCGCACGGTGGTGACGTGCCAGCGGAAGGTATGCACACTCGAGTCTTTCGGGCGCACGTCCACCGGCACGATCCACTTCGTCTCCGTCGTCTGCCACTGGTAAATCGCCGCGCAGTTGCAAGTCACATCTTCTAAAACAACTTGATAGAACTCGCCTGCGCGCAGTTCGCCGACCGAAGTCCATTGCAAAGTGATGGTGGTGTCCGCGGTGGTGAAGCCCGCGCCGTCGTTGGGCAGTAGCTGATTGGGCGCGGTATACGGCGGGGGCTGAGTAGCGGTGGGGGTGGGGCCGGGCGTCACCGCGAGTTCAAGCGGGATAATCAATACTTGGTCAGTCTGAATGTTATTACAATCCGTAAGGCCATTGGCTACCATCAAATCATTGACTGTAATGTGATAAACACTGGCGATGCCGAGGCAAGTATCACCGGAATGCACCGTGTATGTTATGAGCGCGGCGGTGGGCGCTAAGATCGGGGAATTAGTAGTCGTTGGCAATGGCGTGGGCGTGGGCGTGGGTTGCGGGACCTGAATCACTTGCCCGATAGTCAGCACAGCGCAGTTCGCGTCGAGCTTATTTAACTCGATAATGCTCTGATACGAGACGTTGAACTTGAGCGCAATCTTGATGCAAGTGTCACCGCCGACGACGGTGTAAGCGACGGGCGGGAGCGGCGTGGGCGAGGGAATGGGCGTCTCGGTGGCGGTGGGGAGCGGCGTGAAGGTGGGAGGCGGCGTCGCCGTGCCGGTGGCGGTGGGGGTGCGTGGCGTAAACGGCCCTTTCTCGGTGACAGCGCCGACAATGAGCACAATCCCGGCAATTACTAGGATGATAACCAACCCGATGAGCGCCAGCGCGCCGGAGCGGCGCAAGGCGGCGGACGTTTGCGGGCCAGGTGTGGGGAGGCGACCGAGTCCAGCGCGCGCGCTAGCCGCTGAGAGATCGGTGCCGCAGACGAGGCATTTGGTAGCCGCCGCGCCGACGCGCGTGCCACAAGTGGGGCAGAGGCGTGGTGAGGCGGTTGGGGGAGCAGATGACTTGGTCATGATGGCATAAAGCCGCCGGGACGCTATCGCGTATCCCGGCGAGAATTGTCGAGATTATATCATCTTGCCATTGAGCGAGCCGTCTAACCCCAATTGCGGCGCGATGACGCGCATGGCTTCGATGACAGTGGTGATGTGCTCGGTAAGATCCACGCCCAACTCTTGCGCGCCGACTTCGATATCGGCGCGGTTGACTCCGGCGGCAAAAGCTTTGTCCTTCCACTTGCCCTTGACCGATTTCGCCGTGAGGTCGTGCAAACTGCGCGAGGGGCGGACGAGGGCGCAGGCGGTGACGAGGCCGGTGAGTTCGTCCACGGCGTACAACGCCTTGTCCATGGATGTTTCGCGAGGGACGCCCGTGTGCTCGGCGTGGCTCTGAATGCACCGGATCACTTCTTCGGGGACGCCGCGCTCGTGGAGGATGGGGACGCCCTTCATCGGATGCTCGGCGAGGGTCGGGTGAATCTCCCAGTCGAAGTCGTGCAACAAGCCGGGGAGCGCCCAGTAATCCGGGTCGGCGCCATATTTCACGGCGTAAGCGCGCATCGCGGCCTCCACGGACAGCATATGCTTGATGAGGTTTTCGTTTTTGACGAACTCGGTGACGATGGCGTAAGCGGTATCGCGATTCATAGAGGCCCTTGTTTTTTTCGGTTCCGTGTTTCCCGATCGTTCTCTGAACTCGAGGCGCTCAAAGAATTATAAAGAACTTTCATTGTATCGGAAGTGACTCCCCCAATACCGGCTCGGGCTTCGCCACGGTCACGTCCCACCACGCATTGGCGGTGGCGAAGATTTCGCGGAAGTTCCACCACGTTAGTGACCGCCGCAGGTAAGCGCGGCGGTCGGCGGAAACCCCGACGGTCTCAATCCCCAATGCATCACAAATGAAAAGGGCGCGGGGGAGATGAAAGTTCTGCGTGACGAGCAGAGCGCGTGAGACGCCGAAGACGGCTTTGGCCCGGTAGCAGGTATCGTAAGTGGAGCGCCCGGCGTAGTCAAGCACGAGCGCCTCGGCGGGCACGCCGAGGTCGAGCGCGAGCTGACGCATGGCTCCCGGCTCGTTGTAATTCTCAAAGCGGTTGTCGCCGCTCAACAACAGTTTTTCCACTTTGCCCGCGTGGTAAAGCTCGGCGGCCGTGGCGACGCGATCATACAAAACGGCCGTCGGGTGGCCGTCGCGCCACAATCCTGCGCCGAAGACGATGGCGACGTGTGTCTGCGGCGCGTCATCCGCCGCGGATATGTGCGGCTGATATTTGAGCGCGGTGTAGGCGCGGGGCGCGAGCAGGGCAATAGCGGCGACACTGAATCCGCCAAAGGCCAGGCGCAGGATTTTTCTCATTCTTTATTTCATCTCGCTCAATCGCTCGGCCACTTTCGCGCGCGAGTCTTGGAAACCCGCGAGTTTCGCGCGCTCTTTTTCCACCACCGCCGCCGGGGCTTTGCTGGCGAAGTCGGAGGCCAGGAGGGTCTCAAGTTTTTGAATCTGCTTGTCGAGGTCGGCCAGCTCTTTCGTGAGGCGGGCTTTCTCCGCACCCAGATCTATTAATCCTTCGAGCGGCAGATAAATCTGTGTCGCGCCGATGACGAGGGCGATGGCGTTCTGCGGTTTCTCGGGCAGTTCGGCGACAATGCGGAATTGGGCGTCTTCAACTTTGGCGAGCGCGAGGATTGTGGCCCGCTGGGCTTTGAGCATCTCAGCCTTGTCGCCGCCGACGATGGTAGCCGGAATCTTTTTGGCGGGCGGCACGTTTTTCTCGGAGCGCACGTTGCGGAGGGCGCGAATAAGCTCCATGAGGTGCGCGAAGTCGGCGAGGGCGGTTTCGTCCACGCGGCCCGGGCGGGGCCAGCGGGCGACGATGAGCGCGGGCGGATCGCTTAACGGGTGAGGCAGGTGTTGCCAGACTTCTTCGGTCACGAAGGGCACAAAGGGATGCAGGAGCCGCAAGGCGTTGTCGAAGACGTGGACGAGAATGCCGCGCGTCCGGGCTTTGGCGTTTTCGTCTTTCCCCGTGAGCGGGACTTTCGCGCACTCGATGTACCAATCGGCGAACTCGCTCCACAGAAATTCGTGAATGAGCGTTCCGGCCTGCCCAAATTCATATTGCTCCATCAGACGCGTGCCATCGGTGATCACTTGATTCAAGCGCGAGATAATCCAACGTTCGGCGAGTGGGAGCCTCTGGTCCGCCGGGGTGTAAGCCATAAAACCGCCGTCGAGGTTGGAAGCGATAAAGCGGGCCATGTTCCAGATCTTGTTGGCAAAATTGCGGTTGGCTTCCACGCGCTGCAGGCTGAGGTTGAGGTCGTTGCCGGGCGTCCCGGAGGTGAGCAGGGTGAAGCGCAAAGCGTCCGTGCCCATGCCGGTGATGCCATCGGGATATAGTTTGGCAATTTCGTCGCTCGTCCCCGCCGCGCGCAGAGCCTCGCCCGTGATGCCATCCATAATCCAGCGCGGGTCCATTACGTTGCCGGTAGTCTTGCTCATCTTGCGCCCCTGATCGTCGCGGATGATGCCGTGCAGATAAACAGTGTGGAAGGGCGCCTCGCCCGTGAACTCGAGGCCCAGCATGATCATGCGCGCTACCCAGAAGAAGAGGATGTCGTAGCCGGTCTCCATCACTTGCGTCGGGTAGAAGTATTTGAGATCGGGAGTCGCCGCGGGCCAGCCCAACGTCGAGAAAGGCCACAGACCCGACGAGAACCAGGTGTCGAGCACGTCGGGGTCTTGCTCCAACGTCGGGGAGCCGCACGTCGCGCATTTAACGGGATCCGCGCGGCCCGTCGTCATGTGCCCGTCGGGGCAGTACCACACCGGGATGCGATGTCCCCACCACAGTTGGCGGCTGATGCACCAGTCCTTGATACGCGAAGCGTCGAGCCAGTTGAAATAGACTTTCTCGAAATGCTCCGGCACGATTTTGATGCGACCCTCTTTAACGGCGGCGATGGCGGCCTCGGCGAGGGGTTTGATTTTCACGAACCATTGGGTGGACACCATCGGCTCCACGATTTCACC
>Ga0315281_10001059_pt1 | contig 40125 bp, 40 predicted proteins | sample YL17G07_0_MG_FD_204540 | JGI IMG/M metagenome (GOLD analysis project Ga0315281, IMG submission 204540) | Sediment microbial communities from Yellowstone Lake, YNP, Wyoming, USA - YL17G07_0 | ecosystem: Environmental > Aquatic > Freshwater > Lake > Sediment | place: USA: Wyoming | collected...
GCACCGTAGTGGTGTCGGAAGGTGTGAAGAGTGCGGACGGCAAATTCCTCGCCGATCAGGGTCTGCGCGATGCCTTCGGTCACGCCCAGCTCGGCGGCGTGGCGCCGGTGGTAGCCTCGATCGTCAAGGAAGGCCTCGGCCTCAAGTATCACTGGGGCGTGGCGGATTACCTGCAACGCGCTGCGCGCCATATTGCTTCCAAGACTGACGTCGACCAGGCCTATGCCATGGGCAAGGCGGCTGTGGAACTGGCCGTGAAAGGTCACAACTCGGTAATGCCGACCGTGGTGCGCGTTTCGAACAAGCCTTATAAGTGGAAAGTCGGCGTGGCCGAACTCTCCAAAGTCGCAAACGTCGAAAAAATGATGCCCACGGACTTCATTACCGCCGATGGCTTTGGCATCACCGCCAAGTGCCGCCAGTACCTTGAGCCGCTTATCAAGGGTGAAGACTACCCACCGTACAAGGACGGCATGCCGCAGTACGTGCGCCTCAAGAACGTGGCCGTGACGAAGAAACTCAAGGGCGAATTCAAGCCTTAAAGGATAAGCCTTAACTAATATATCGGCAGATAGCCGCATGGGTACGGAACGCAAACAGTATCGCCATATAAAAATTAGTAATTTGCGTCCCCGCGCCCTTGCGGTGATTCTTCCCGGACTTCGCGTATGACACTCGACAGGGCCAGGGAGCTGTTGCAGGTCCAGGCCGGTTTCGGCGGGTTTTACAACGCCAATTCCGCCAAGCTGATTCAGGCAGAGGTCAGCCGCGAACACGGTCAAGGGGCAGTGGATCAGGTGACCCATTAATGCCAGCTCGACCAGTTGTTCGTTTTTGAGCCGGGTACACGATTTGACGGCGGTCTCGCAGTCAAACCGCAGAACAAAGAATAAAAGAAAAAGGCTTAAGGAGTACGGTAAGCAACAAATCAGGTTTTTCTTGCGCGTGGTCGGCCAGCAGACGAGCCGCCCGGGCGCTACACATTGGGAGGAGCTTCTATGTCTAACAGTCTGTTGTTTGTATTTGCGTGTGCCGGTATGGCAATCCTGTACGGCATTTTTTCCTACCGCTGGATTCTGGCCAAACCGGCCGGCAACCCGCGCATGCAGGAGATCGCGGCCGCCATTCAGGAAGGCGCTTCGGCCTACCTCAATCGCCAGTACACCACCATCGGCATCGTCGGCGCCATTCTCTTTGTGGTTTTGTACTTTGCGCTCGATAACCTGACCGCTTACGGTTTTGCGGTCGGTGCACTGCTCTCCGGCATGACCGGCTACATCGGCATGAACATCTCGGTGCGCGCCAACGTGCGCACCGCCGAAGCGGCAAAAGACGGCCTGAACGCGGCGCTGCAGATTGCGTTCCGCGGCGGTGCCATCACCGGCATGCTGGTCGTGGGCCTGGGTCTTGCGGGCGTGGCCGGTTATTACGCCGCGATCCAGCACTTTCTGCCTGGCGCTGATCCGGTGAAGCCGCTGATCGGCCTGGCCTTCGGCGGCTCGCTGATTTCAATTTTCGCGCGTCTTGGCGGCGGTATTTTCACCAAGGGTGCAGACGTCGGTGCCGATCTCGTTGGTAAAGTCGAAGCCGGCATTCCCGAGGATGACCCGCGCAACCCTGCCGTGATTGCCGACAACGTCGGTGACAACGTCGGTGACTGCGCTGGCATGGCTGCAGACCTGTTCGAGACCTATGCCGTTACCATCATCGCCACCATGTTACTCGGCGGCCTGCTGCTCAAGGGCTTCGACAACGCCATTCTCTATCCGCTGGTGCTGGGCGGCGTTTCCATCCTGGCGTCGATCGTCGGCACGTTCTTCGTGTGGGCGATCAAGGGCGGCAAGATCATGAACGCCCTGTATCGCGGCCTGATTGTGGCCGGCGCCATTTCCGCGGTTGCGTTCTGGTATGTCACCGACGCGCTGATGGCCGGCAACGGCGTGTACAGCACCCAGCACCTGTTCTTCACGGCGCTGATCGGCCTGGCCGTGACCGCAGCACTGGTCATGATCACCGAGTATTACACCGCCACCGAGTACGGTCCGGTCAAACACATCGCGCAGGCCTCCACCACCGGTCACGGCACCAACGTGATCGCGGGTCTTGGCGTATCGATGCGTTCCACCGCCTGGCCGGTGCTGGTGATCTGCCTGGGCATCTACGGCGCGCACCACCTCGCCGGCATCTACGGCATCGCCGTAGCGGCCACCGCCATGCTGTCCATGACCGGCATTATTGTCGCGCTCGATGCCTACGGCCCGATCACCGACAACGCCGGTGGTATCGCCGAAATGGCGAACCTGCCGCCCAAGATCCGCAACATCACCGATCCGCTCGACGCCGTCGGCAACACCACCAAGGCCGTGACCAAGGGCTACGCCATCGGCTCCGCCGGTCTGGCGGCGCTGGTACTGTTCGCCGATTACACCCACGCGCTGGAAGCCGCGGGCAAGCTGGTCACCTTCTCGCTCTCCGACCCGGCCGTCATTATTGGCCTGTTCATCGGCGGTCTGGTGCCGTACCTGTTCGGCGCCATGGCGATGGAAGCCGTGGGCCGCGCCGCCGGTGCGGTGGTGGTCGAAGTGCGCCGTCAGTTCAAGGAGATCAAGGGCATCATGACCGGCAAGGGCAAGCCCGAGTACGGCACCTGCGTCGACATGCTTACCAAGGCGGCCATCCGCGAAATGATCGTGCCCTCACTGCTGCCGGTGCTGGTGCCGATCGTGGTGGTCGTGGCGGTGAACTTCCTCATGGGTCCGGGTGCCGGCACCAAGGCCCTCGGCGGCGTACTGATGGGTTCGATCGTGACCGGCCTGTTTGTCGCCATCTCCATGACCACCGGTGGTGGTGCCTGGGATAACGCCAAGAAGTACATCGAGGAAGGTCATTTTGGCGGCAAAGGCTCGGACGCGCACAAGGCGGCCGTCACCGGCGACACCGTCGGCGACCCGTACAAGGATACGGCCGGCCCGGCGATCAACCCGCTCATCAAGATCATCAATATCGTGGCGCTACTGATCGTGCCACTCTTATAAGAGATTCTCACCTACTCCCCCTCTCCCGCATCAGCGGGAGAGGGCTTCCTTAATTCAGGGCCGGCGCAAGCCGGCCTTTTTTATTTATCGCTTTTATTTATCGCGTGAGAAAAATCGCCAAGAACCTGAAGTATCGAAAAGGGTTACTTCTCAGTCCTTAACCTACTGCCCTCGCAAGACGCTGAACTCCTGAAATAGGCGCACGGGTAACGGTACGGTGAGCTTCCACACTATCGACATTGGCTTCGCGCCTTCGGCCTGTTCCAGCGTTACCGGACCACATGCTCGGTAAGGTTCGCCCTTGCTTCGACGGACGAATAACTGAAAGGACCAGCCATTCTGCGGGCTTTCAAGGTAGCGACGACCAGCGTGTGTGTGAGGCCCGGCCGAGTTCTGACTTTGCCAATGGAAACGATCGGCACTGATAGCGTAGTCGTGGTAGGCGATGCGGTCGTGGAAACCCTCGGACTTGTCGAGTGTCACAAAGAGCAATTCCACTTTTCGTTCTTGCAGAGCGAGAACACCGGCCTGAAGTGGTGTTCGCTTTTCTGGCGTCAGCCATCCGACGCTGGTCAAGACTTCACGGATGCCGTAACCGGCGTGCAGACATAGAGGGATGTCTTCCAGGCCCGGCACCGGACGATACCGGAGGTTGCCTCTCGCCTGCAGAACACCCCCGATCTCACCCAGCTCAGCGAGAATCTCTGGCGTTTGTGAAAGGCGGGAAAGAAATAATTGCCCAGAACCAGTCTGGCTGTGCTGGCCATCCACCTGATAGGCAAGTATCTGGAGTCGGCGACGCTCTCGTTCACTCAATGCTTCGTAGCGGGCGGATGCTTCACCTACCCGCAACAGAAGGTCCACCTGCTCGGGATCGTCAGAATGCAGAAGATCGGCGAATCGGCGACCAAAATATTCATCCTCTGGCCCTTCCAGTGTGCTCAATAATCCGGCATCACGTCGCAGAGCCGTCCAACCGCTGCGGCCCTGACTACGGTACAGTTCTTCCGGTTCCAATGATTGCTCACGAAGAAAGTCGGCTAGTCTCACATTTGCCCGCCCGCGCAGGGCCACATAACCCTGGAGCTCAGAACGCAATCGACGCCATGACTGGTTGATGACCGTACGCAGACTCCGGAGAATCTGTTCCTTGGTAAACTGCTGGAGCTGGATGTGACAACCTGGCGGAAGATTGCTGAATCCTTTCTCGATAGCGTCAACCAACTGGTTTCTGGGCAATCCGGTTATTGTCGAAAGCAGGCGGTCGAAACGAAACTCTGCCCGGTATCTGCCGACGAAATCCAGGATCAGGCAACTCTGCTTACCTTCGTGCAGTCGTAGGCCGCGCCCAATCTGCTGCTGAAAAAGCACCGGGCTTTGTGTGGGGCGGAGGAGTAGCAGGGTGTCTACCGAAGGCAGGTCTATGCCCTCGTTGTAGAGGTCACAGGTGACGAGTGCACACACTTCACCGCGCGCCAACCTTTCCGGGGCCTGACGACGAACGTCGGATTCTGTTGAACCAACCACACAAATAGCGGGTAACCCGGCCTCATTGAATTTCTTCGTCACGAATTCCGCGTGAGCCACACTCACGCAAAACACAAGCGCCTTGCTGCGTCTTGGGTCGCCGGTAAGACGACGCCACTCATGAATGACCAGCCGAGCGCGCACGTCATTGCCCGTGACCAACTTGTCGACAGCCTCTCGCTCGCCAGGCTTGTCCCATGGCACCTCCGAAAAGTCGGTGTCATCATCGCACCCGTAATACTCAAATGGGCTCAGTAATTGAAGGTCAAGCGCGTGCCAGAGCCGTAGTTCTACGGCCGGTGAGCCATCCGGCCGGTTATCAAAGTAGGTCAAAATCAGTTTGCCATCTGAGCGCTCCGGGGTGGCTGTCAGGCCGAGCAATATCTTTGGCTGAACCGACTTTACGAATGCGTCGAAGCGATCGGCGGCCAACCGATGACATTCATCTACAACAACGTAGTGCCAATAGTCTCCGCCGCATCTTGCAACCAGATTGCGTGCGGTCACGCTGTCGATGGTTGCAAACAGGTGGTCATGCCCTTCAGGGTCAGCGCCTCCGGCCAGCAACTCACCGAACGAGTGATCACGCAACACTTCACGATAAGTACGTAGGGCCTGCTTCAGAATCTCCTCGCGATGTGCCACAAAAAGTAAGCGCGGACGTCCTCCGAGACGCCGGCACGCAGTTCTGTAATCGAACGCCGCCACTACAGTCTTGCCAGTCCCCGTGGCGGCCACAACCAGATTCCTGAACCTGCCGTGTTCACGCTCCAACAACAGTTGTTCAAGCATGTCCTTCTGGTAGTCCTTTGGCTCAAGATCGAAGAATGTCGTCGTTGCCGAAGGCTGGTCGCCCGCCTCGCGCTTCAGCGCACGCGACAACCCCAGGCGATGTTCGGCATTGGTCGGATCGTAGCGCTGGAATTCGCTGTCATTCCACAGCGTCTCAAAGTGTGCCTTGGCGCGCGCGAACAGCCCCGCCTGTCCCTGTTCAGTAAATTTTACTGTCCATTCGAGCCCGCCCAGCAAGGCAGCACCCGATAAATTGGCGCTTCCGACATAGGCCGAACCGAAGCCGGTCTTGCGATTGAAAATCCAGGCTTTCGCATGGAGACGTGTCCGTCTGCCATCAAGAGACACCCTGATTTCGCAACCGTGCAGCCGCGCAAGATAGTCAAGCGCCTCCATCTCCGTGGCACCTGTGTAGGTCGTGGTGAGAATGCGCAATCGGGTCCGTGAGCGTCCCAATGCATCCACAGCCGTCGCTGTTTGTAGGATATCCATCAACTTCCGGACACCGGATACTGTGATGAAGCTGACGACCACGTCGGCCTGATCGCAGCACGCAATCTCGGACCGCAGCTCAGTGAGTAGTGACGGTGAACCTTTCCCCGCTGTGAATAGCCAGGGAATAGCGAGGCCCGTTTCTGGAAGTGCCGGTGCAGTACCGACGCTGTGCACAGCCCGAAGCAACTGCGGGGGTTCAACGAATGGATCCAGTAAGCCGGCTGCGGCTCCTGACTGCTGTCTCAGATAGGCAAGTAGCGCGTTGACAAGAGCGAGTTGTCTCTTTGCTTTTTCTGCTCCCTCTCCGTTGACCTCGTCCAACAACGCGGTTAATTGCTTCCCCAACGCCTCTGCCAGCCTCTCGGTGGCGTCCCCTGCTGGCACCGATGACAAGGTCCGGCATGCCGGGTCATGAAGTCCATCTATCAGCTTTGCTAGTGACTCGGTGATAAGCTTGTCGTAGAGACCGTCTGGTAGACTCATTGGTATTTAGGGGCCTTTTTCCATGCCTGCGGTCTTGTTGCCAACTCGCTGATGAGATATTTCTATCAGAGCCACACAATCCGAATCTCGCCTTCAATCTGCTTAAACTCCTTGTCCCCTGTCACAAGTTCCGCCTTGTGCTCCTTGGCCAGCGCAGCGGCAAAACAATCGGCGTACGACATCCGGTGTTTGGCCTTGAACCCACCCGCCAGTCGCGCAAGCTTCATATCCACGTCCTGGAACTCGATGCCGAGCTGTCGCAGCTCATGCAGCGCCTTGTCGGCTTCGGCTTCGGACACTTCGCGCGCGAGGATGTACCAGACCTCCCCGGCGTTCACCACCGACATGAGCAGCGGGATGCCGTGCTCATGGGCATCGCCGATCAGGTCCGCCACTTTCTGCGCTGAACTTTCGTCCTCCAGATACGCCATGACCGCCCACGAATCGAGGACGTATGCCTTGGGTCTGCGCGACATTATTAGAGTTCCCTCTCGCGTTTCTTTTCCGCCGTCAAAGCCTTTAGCAGCCCCTTGCCCTTGTACTTACCGCGCAGGCTCTGGATGTACTCGCGGGTAATGGGGGTCAGGATGATCTTGTGTGTCTGCTCGTCCACGTCCACCTGGATGCGGGTATTCTCCGTCATCCCGAGCTTGCGCCGGATTTTCGAGGGAATCACGATTTGTCCTTTGACGGTCATGTAGGTATCCACGGCTTAACCTCCAGATTTTGGGTAAGTGTACTGTTGCATAAATGTAAGTCAACAATATTATTGTTTACATTTTTAATTAAGTTTACTATTTGTATCTGGTTCTACAAATAAAACAGGCGCTTGGGTCATGCTTTTCCCGTAATGGGAGAAGCCCGGCTTATCCACGGATAGACACATTCCTTGCGGACGGTGCGGCAAGACACGGTAGAATCGGCGCATGAAAATCTGCCTCGTCTCCGACTCCCACGATCACCGCCGTCTGTTGGCCTCCGCCGTCACCGAAGCCAAGGGTCTCGGCGCCCAAGTGGTGCTGCATTGCGGCGATCTGGTCGCCCCTTCTACGCTGCACGCCATTACCAAACTCGGGCTACCGATCCACGTAATTCACGGAAACAACACTGGCGACCTGTATCACTTGAGTCGTCTCGCGCACGAGTCGAAAGGGCTCGTGACCTATCACGGCCAGGACGCCTCGCTCACACTCGCTGGAAAAAGAATTTTCATGGTGCACTACCCGCACTACGCCAAAGCCATGGCGCTGACCGGCGACTACGACCTGGTGTGCAACGGCCATGAGCACAAGGCGAAGATTGAAGAAATTGCCAACGTTAAAGGCGGCAAGACCCTGCGCCTCGATCCCGGCACCACCGCCGGCATCGGCAGCAAGCCGACCTATATTCTGGGCGATCTGGAGAAAATGGAATTTGAAATCCGCGACGTGCCGCTGGAAGACATTCCGGCTGCGGAGCCGGTCAGCAAGAGCGTAGTGGGCTGACAACAGCACTCTTGCGTAGTAAGCCACACTGCCTGAATCTCTGAGGGTCTACCCGTCAGGGTGGAAGGTGATGTGTCGGCCTGAAGGCCGACCCACAAAAGAGCACAAATAAAAAACTACAGCACCGCGCAACTGGCCTGCGGGGTCGTCGTGTGTTCTGTGATCATCGCATGCAAACCGAGTGTGGCGAACAACCGCTGATCCTTGTCGGTATCCGGATTCGGCGTGGTGAGCAGCTTGTCACCGTAGAAAATCGAATTGGCACCGGCGAAGAAACACATGGCCTGCAGGTAATCCGGCATCTCCTGACGGCCGGCCGAGAGCCGCACCATGCTGGTGGGCATGCAAATGCGCGCGACCGCAATGGTACGCACGAACTCGATGGGCTCGAGTGCCGGCAAATCGGACAGTGGCGTTCCTGGAATTCTTACCAACAGATTGATCGGCACGCTCTCCGGCGCTGGATTGAGCGCCGCGAGCTGGGCGATGAGCCCGGCGCGCGCGCTGCGCGACTCGCCCAAGCCGACGATGCCGCCACAGCAGACCTTCATGCCGGCATCACGCACCTTACCCAAGGTATCGAGTCGATCGTCGTAGCCATGCGTGGAAATGACCTCGCCATAAAACTCGGGCGCAGTGTCCAGATTGTGGTTGTAGTAGTCGAGACCGGCATCGCGCAACTGCTCAGCCTGGCCGGCCTTCAGCATGCCGAGCGTGGTGCAGGTTTCCATGCCCAACGCCTTGACGGCGCGTACCATCTCCAGCACTGGCTGCAAATCCTTTTCCTTCGGTCCACGCCAGGCGGCGCCCATGCAAAAGCGCGTAGCGCCACGTTCCTTGGCAGCGCGCGCCGAGGCCAATACCTCGCTCAATGGCATCAGCCCTTCGCTCTCGACACCGGTGTGGTAGCGCGCTGATTGCGAGCAATAGCCGCAATCCTCGGAACAGCCGCCGGTCTTGATTGATAACAGCGTACTGACCTGCACTGCATTCGGATCGAAGTGCTGACGGTGCACGCTATGTGCCCGGAATAACAAATCGTTGAACGGCAGCGCAAACAGCGCCTCGACATCGGCCAGGGAATGAGCCATGGGAAAGACTCCGGGAATACTCGGGCTCGTCAAGTTAGGGGATGAGCTACTTCTTGTCAACCAGACTGGTAGTGGCAGGTTGACGTGGGATATTCAGACGCGTGCGGGTTGCCCGGAGGTAGCCTGTTCGGTCACGCCCCTTAGGCGAGCGACATTGAGCAGCTTCACATTCCGGCCATGGACAGTGATGAGCTGTTCCTCCTGGAAGCGGGAGAACAGGCGGCTCACCGTTTCGAGCGCCAACCCCAGATAATCACCCAGATCCTGACGCGACATTGGCAGGTGCAAGTCTACGGGCGAATGACCAAGCAGATGATAGCGTTTGGAGAAACTGAGCAAGAAGGTGGCGAGGCGCTCCTCGGCCTTCATGCGTCCAAGCATCAGCAGCTGCGCCTCCTCATCGGCAAGTTCGCGACTCATGAGACGAAACAACTGGTGTTGCAGGCCAGGCAATTCGCGCGCCAGAGTTTCGAGCTTGCCGAAAGGCAGCTCACAAACTTCAGTGGTTTCGAGCGCAATCACGTCACAAGGGTGCTTATCACTGCTGATGGCGTCGATGCCAAGCAGTTCGCCCGGCAAATGAAAACCGGTGATTTGCACGCTGCCGTCGGCGGCGATTTCACAGGTCTTGGTGCTACCGGTACGAATCGCGAACAGCGAACGGAACGGATCACCGACCCGGTACAGAAATTCGCCCTTGTTAAGTTTGCGGTGGCTCTTGACAGTGCCTTCGAGCGCGCGCATGTCTTCGGCACCCAATCCCAAGGGCAGGCACAGATCGCGCAGGGAACAATCACTGCAGGCGGCCTTCAGGGCCGCGATATTAATGACGGTGGCAGAACTCGGCGCATGCATGCGAGACATCTCTCCTGATAAAACGAATTGCGGATAATGCCTTATTTGTTCTAGGTTAATTATCGCTCGTTCACAACGATACTACGCCAGTCCAGCGCGATCGCACAATCGGGTTGCAACCCGCTTTGCCGGTTCACTGAGGCTCGTGGCAGGAGTGTGCATATTTACCTGTTGTAAGGATAATCCTCCTGCCGTTCTCAGTGAAGCCCCCGAGAACGGCAGCCTGGACAGGAACTAGATTACTTTTGAGAACTGTTGCTTGTGCGCGGCGCGCAGGTAAGTGTCGAACACCATGCAAATGTTGCGAATCAGCAGTTTGCCGACCGGCCGAACCACCATGGACTGCGCGCCCACATCGAGCAAGCCGTCCGCCTGCATGGCCTTCAATGCTTCCAGCTCGGCAGCGAAGTAATCGCAGAACCGGATATTGAAGGTCTGTTCGATGCGCGCGTAGTTAAGCTCGAAGTGACAAATCAGTTGCGTGATAATGGCGCGCCGCAGCTTGTCGTCGTCGCTCAGCACAATGCCGCGGAAAACCGGCAGGTGCCCGACATCGAGCAATGCGGAATATTCATCGAGTGTTTTGACATTCTGACTATAACTGTCGCCAACCTTGCCGATCGCTGTGATACCCATCGCCACCAGATCACAGTCGGCATGGGTCGAGTAGCCCTGGAAGTTGCGATACAGACTGCCCTCGCGTTGCGCCACCGCCAGTTCATCATCGGGGCGCGCAAAGTGATCCATGCCGATGTAGACATAACCGGCTGCCGTCAGGCGCTCGATGGTGTGCTGCAGAATCGCCAGCTTCTCGCCCGGGGCCGGAAGGCTCGCCGTATCGATCTGACGCTGGGTCTTGAACAACTCCGGCAGATGCGCGTAATTGAACACCGACAGGCGATCGGGACTGGCATTAATGATCTTATCGAGGGTTGCGGCAAAACTGGCCACCGTCTGATGCGGCAGGCCGTAGATGAGATCCATGTTCACTGAACGGAATCCGTTCTGGCGCGCGGCATCGAGTACCGCAAAGGTCTCGGCCTCCGACTGGATGCGATTCACGGCCTTCTGCACCGTCGGATCGAAGTCCTGCACGCCAAGACTCAGGCGATTAAAACCCAGCTCACGCAACAGCGCGATGATTTCCGCATTCGCCTCACGCGGATCAACCTCGATCGAGTATTCACCACTGTCGTCATCACGCAGCAGAAAGTGCTCGCGCGTCTTGCGCATCAGCGCGCGCATCTCGTCGATGCTCAGGAAAGTCGGCGTGCCGCCGCCCCAGTGCAGCTGGTCTACCGTTCGACTTCTATCGAACAACTCGCCTTGCAATTCGATTTCGCGAAACAGGCGTTCCAGATAAGGGGCAGTGCGCTTGCGATTCTTGGTGACGATTTTGTTGCAGGCGCAGTAGTAGCAAACCGTGTCACAGAACGGCAGATGAAAATATAGCGACAACGGCGCGCCGCCCGCATTGCTCGCCCGGGCGGTGGCGCGATACTCGTCTTCACCGAAACGCTCGTTAAACTGCACCGCCGTCGGGTACGAAGTATAACGCGGCCCGGCCTTGTCGTAGCGGCGGATAAGCTGCGCATCAAAAACCAACTGGTGATCCATAAGGAAGCCATGATGTATAAAAGGGCAACGCTAACACAATCTGTCTGGCCGATCAGCCGACCTTGCCGAGTTCGCGGCGACGAAAACCCACGTTCAGCCGTTCGGCAATCGCCCGACAGGCGGGAATATCCACCCCCGGCAATCCGTCTATGGCGGTGAGCGTAACACTGGGCACAAATTCGCGTGCCCGTGTGGCAAAATCCAGTACCGCCTCGAAGGCCCCGGCCATGGGCGGGCGGCAATGACGGTTATAGGTGTCTTCGTCCTGGGCATTGAGTGAAATCGAGATCGCGTCGATACTGTCCTCGAGATCGGGGGTAATATCGCGTCCGTGGACCAGGTTAGCCAGCCCGTCGGTATTGAGGCGTACGCGTGCGCCGCGCAAGCGCAGTTCGGCACCAACTTCGAGCACGGTATACAGACGCAGGGTCGGCTCGCCGAGGCCGCAAAAGACGATTTCCTGGAAAGCAGCCGGGTCGCCGGCCGCAGCAATGAGCTGATTGGCGTTCGGCTCCTCAGGAAGACTCAGATCGTAACCGGCCACTGTCCAGGTACCATTGAATTTTGGGCAGAATGCGCAGCGCAAGGTACAGCGGCGTGTAACATTGAGATAACGGTTGCCGCGCAGATCGTAACTGATAATTGGGTCGTCCATGGGGGCACAAGCTAAGCGGGAACGGTCGCCGACGCATTGACCCACATCAATGCCGGCGCGGCCAGTGGCTGAAATTGCCGATAGCGCCATGCTATCTATACTTAATAATAAATAGATGGGGGGAGAGAATATGACTGTGGAGTCGACTCAGATAACGCCTGAATTGCTGGTCGCGGATGTGCGCGACCTGCTGTCGCTGCCGGAGATTGCCGTGCAGGTGAACGCCATGGTCGAGGACCCGCGCAGCTCGGCCGCCGATATCGGCGACGTCATCAGTCGCGACCCGAGCCTCACAGCGCGCCTGCTGCGCATCGCCAATAGCCCGTTCTTCGGCCTCACCGCCACAGTCGCTACCGTAAGTCGTGCCGTGGCGGTGGTGGGTTCGAAAAAACTGCGCGACCTGATCATTGCTACGTCGGCAATCCGCACTTTCAAGGGCGTGCCCAATCAACTCGTTTCGATGGACGATTTCTGGTACCACAGCCTGTACTGTGCCATAGCGGCGCGCCTGTTGGCCGCATCCCGACGCATGCCGCATGCCGACACCCTGTTCACGGCCGGGCTGCTGCATGACATCGGCCAGCTGATCATATTCAACCGCCTGCCGGAACAGGCACGCGAAGCGCTGCGTCTTTCCATGGAAGATCCGCACACCGTGGACATGCACCTGGCGGAACAGGAGGTACTGGGTTTCGATCATGCCCAGGTCGGAGGGCTGTTGTTGCGCCACTGGCAATTACCGGCACTGATCGAGGAGTGCGTTACCCATCACCACACACCGGAAAAGGCCCTGCGCTTTCCAATGGAAGCGGCGATCGTGCACATCGCGAATACCATCGCGACACTCGCCGAGATCAATTCCATGGACATCGAAGACGCGCCGAGAATTCAGACCAGCGCCTGGAAAACCACTGGTCTCAAGCCAGAGATCATCGAATCAATCACACGCGAGACCCAAAAGCAGTTCCGCGAGGCACGCTTGTTATTCCTTTCCGACGCCGCCTGAGGCAACATCACCCGGGACGGAAAAATTTCGCACCGAACAATTCGATCCACTCGAGCGTTGCTTCCTGGCCGGAGATCATGCGACCACTGCGCTCCGTCTCCAGGCGGTACTCTTCAATCCTGCGCACTACCTCGACCATACGTTGGCGGAAATTTTCGTCGACATCGATGAAGCCCACACCAATACCATACTGAAAAGCCATCTTGCGGCACCAGATCACGAGTCCGGGTGTGCGAAACACCGGCTTGCTGACCGGGAAATGCAGCATGATCACCGTGCCAGGCTCGAGCGCGACCATCGAGTTGAAGGACATACCGCCGGTGCTGATGTTGTTGAGGTAGGCGGATTCACTCGCCACCACCTCACCGAGCGTGAACGCCACCGGCAGTGCCGCCGGGTATCGAGTTTGCTGGCGTTTGTCGATGGTAGACATGCTTGAATTCCCGGATAGTTGAAAGACTATATCACCTCTGGATTCTAGCCGATTCCAGGTGAATTGCCGCGTGCGTCATCTGCGGCATTGGGCGGGCGCGAGAATTCCAGTATCCTGTCTTCCCATGAATAACATGAAAAAGAATGTACTGTTGCTTTCTGCCTGCCAGGCCATGTTCATGACTGGCGGCTCGTTGCTGATCGCCACATCGGCACTGGTCGGGTACCGACTGTCGCCGGACAAGGCGCTCGCCACCCTGCCGCTGGCGATGCAGATGCTGGCCAACATGCTCACCAGTATCCCGGCGTCGCTGTTCATGCAGCGCTTTGGGCGACGCGCCGGCTTCCTGCTCGGCAGCACCATCGGCATCGGCGGTGCCGGGCTGGCCACCTATGCGATTGTCACCAGCAGTTTTACGCTGTTCGTGCTCGGCGCCGCCCTGAGCGGCATGTTCGCCAGTTTCAGCAATTACTATCGATTTGCGGCGGCGGATGTCGCCACGGAGGATTACCGCAGCACGGCCATCTCGTATGTAATGGCCGGTGGCGTAATTGCCGCCCTCATCGGCCCGAATCTCGCACACTGGACCAGCGCGTGGCTGGCAGCACCATTTGCCGGCAGCTATCTCGCACTCGCCGCCATTCTGTTGCTGTCTTTCGCAACGCAACTGTTTCTCGATATTCCCAACCCGGTACACGCGACGCACGGCAGCGGCCGGACACTCGGCACCATTGCGCGCCAGCCGGTGTTCGTGGTCGCCGCCATCGGCGGCATGCTCGGCTACGGCATCATGGCGCTGGTCATGACCGCCACGCCGCTCGCCATGCACGATCACCACTACGCATTCGGCGACACAGCGTTCGTGATCGAGTGGCACGTGCTCGGGATGTTTGCGCCGAGCTTCTTTACCGGCCACCTGATCCGGCGCTTCGGCGTGCTGCAGATAATGCTCGTGGGCGGCCTGCTCAGCACCGCATGCATCAGCGTCAATCTCACCGGCACCAGCCTGTCGCACTTCTGGCTGGCATTATTGCTGCTCGGCATGGGCTGGAATTTTCTGTTCATCGGTGCCACCACTTTACTTACCGAAGCCTACGCACCGGAAGAAAAGGCCAAGACCCAGGCGCTCAACGACTTCATGGTGTTCAGCACGGTAACCATTGCCGTGTTATCCGCCGGCACACTGCAAAACCGTCTCGGCTGGCAAGCGGTAAACTATGGCGTGATACCCTTGATTGCTGTGACCATGATTGCGGTTACCTGGCTGCTGTTGCGCCGACGCAGCACGTTGCCCGTCACAGACCTTTCTGTCTGAGAGGCGAGCGCCGCCCCTGATCAGCGCTCAGGGGCGCTGGTTAACCCAGGCCAGCACGGCGTTCTGCACCTGCTCACCCACCGCGGTATCGGCGCTCGCCGCATTGTGCAAAACAACCACCACCATGCGCCGGCCGTGTTCGTCGAGCAGCACGCCAGCCTGGGCGCGTACATTATTCAGGCTGCCAGTCTTGAGGTGCGCGCGCCCGGCCAGTCCACCGCCATTGCGACGCTTGAGCGTCCCGTCCATGGACAAGATCGGCAGCGACGCCAGGAACTCAGGCATGTACGGGCTCTGCCAGGCGGTGAGCAGTACCGCGCCGAGATGGCGCGCGGAAATGCGTTCCTCGCGCGACAGGCCGGAGCCGTTCTCGAGCACCAGCTCCGCGAACTCCATCTCACGCTGCTTGAGCCATTCGTGGATGACAGCAATACCCTTCTCTACCGTCCCGGGTGCATCGTGCTTCTCGGCGCCGAGCGTGAGCAACAGCTGGCGGGTCATAACGTTGTTGCTGTATTTGTTGACCACGCGAATGATCTCGGACAACGGCGGTGATTGCGCGCTGTGCAGCAACGTTGCGCCGTCCGGCACGACCGCTTCGCGCACGCCGCCGGTAAAGCGACCACCCATCTCCAGCCACAGTGTCTTGAACACGCCGTGGATATAGTTGTTGGGCTCGGCCACAACCCGATAAAAATCATCGTCGCCGCAGTTCGCGCTGTAACGACCGCTGAAAACCATCTTCTGAAACCCGGCGCGATCCGAGACCTGCATGCCCACACCACGTGCGCCGCCGTGGCAAGGGCCATTCGTCAGACGCACGCGGTTATCAATCGCAAGTTGCGCCGGTTGCGGATCGGCAATGATTTGCACGCGCTGCTGGCGTGGCTGCGGCAGGAAACGAAAGTTGACCGCCTGAAAATTCACCAGCAGCGCATGTGGCTGCACGTTATAGGCACGCTGCGGACGGTGATCGAAGTCAGTCGTTTGGCCGGGCACGGGTTCGAAGAAGCCCTGGTCGATCACCAGGTCGCCGCGGATCTCGGTCAATCCGCCCTTGCGCAGCGCGCGCAGGAAACGCCAGAAGTGTTCGATGACCAGATAAGGATCGCCATATCCTTTTATATAAAGGTCTCCGTCCAGCACCCCGTCACGCACCGGCACGCTGGCATAGGCCTCGGTTTTCCAGCTGTAGGCCGGGCCGAGTTCCTCCAGCGCCACCAGCGTCGTGAGCAACTTCATTGTCGAAGCCGGATTGCGCGGTATATCCGCACCCACCGCCAGCACGGGATCGGGCTGGCCAACTTCATGCACATACACGCTCAGTCCCTGGCCTGACAGACCGTGGCGTTTGAGCACTTGTATGACGTCCGGCGGCAGGGCCTCGGAAGGCGCAGACTGTGCCGGCAACGCCACTAGCAATCCCAGTATCAGCGCAAGGCTTCTCGACATACGACTCATTAATCTGGAAATGTGCGGATTCATTTAAGGTCGGCAAGCCTGCACAAAAATAACCATATTAAAGAAAGCAGACCTGCACAAAATTAGTCATAATCGGAGAAAGCAGACCTGCACAAAATTATTCATACTTTAAGGAAAGCAGCCTGCACTAAATAGCCATGCTCGGGAAGGCATGCCTGCACATAAATAGTCATTGGCGCGTTTAAGCATAGCATTGCCAACCTGCGCTCGCGAGGAACCCCGGGGCACAACTGCCGGCGGCGGGTTTCTCCAGGCTGCCACCTCTGTTATAAAGGTGGCCGGAAGAAGGTAACCACCCATGACAAAAAAGAAAAGCCACTCAATCAACGCTCAGAAGGCGGCATCGAGCCGTGAACGCATGGCCTTCCCGGTCCTGCTCTTGCTGGTGGTGGTTGTCATCGTACTCAACATGTTCTTCTATACCGGTCTGCTGGTCGCGGGCTCTGCGATTATTGTCGGGTTCTTTGGCTGGCTATGGTGGAAGCGCAACGCGACAGCAATACCGAAGAAGAAGACCACGGTTCGTCGCAAACAAAAACCGCAAGCGCGTTAAGACGCCACGGGTATTCGCGCCTATGCCAGTAGCGAATTTTCTGCTCCGCGTTTTTATTGTTTTACTGTGTGCATTCATGCCGCTGTCCGGGCATGCCGCCCACCCGCTCATTACCGAGGACACCGGTACCCAGGGGCAGGGGCACTCGCAACTCGAACTTACCAGCGAGCACGCGACAGTCCGGCAAGGCGGAGTGGGCCAGCAAATTGCACTCACCACGGTCGCCTTCAGCTATGGGCCGGTGAATAGCGTCGATGTCATCCTGGCGGTACCTTACTTGAGGCTGGGCAACTCGGTGGCAACTGCTGCGCCCGGTACGCAAGGCCCGGCCGATCCGGGTTTCGATCTGAAGTGGCGCTTTTACGAAAGCAGTCAGGTGAGTCTGGCCCTCAAGCCGGGTATTACCTTCCCCAGCGGCGACGACACGCGCAACCTCGGCGCAGGAAAATACACCTGGAGCACGTATGTCACCGCGAGCTATGCAACGGCACCATGGATCTGGCACCTGCATCTCGGATATGTGCGCCACAACAATACCTTCAACAAACGCGTAAACATCTGGCATGCCTCGGCGGCTTTGGTGCGGCACGTGGGCGATACACTCAGATTCATTCTCGACACCGGTATCGACACCAATACCGACCGCAGTGCCGCATCCGACCCGACGTTCCTGATCACCGGCTTCATCTACTCGCCGCACCGGAACGTCGATATCGATGTAGGCTACAAGCTGGAAAGCACCGAGTCGTGGTGCGCCCGCACTTTGCTCGCCGGCGTCACGCGGCGTTGGTAGCCGGCATGCCTATGACGCCATATTTCGCCGCCCTGACCAGCACGAACGGACAATGGTACGCGCTTGCCGTGACGATGATCCTGGCGCTGCTGCTGCTCAGTCGCCGGTTGAGCCTTGTGTACTTTGTAACCACATTCCCGGTCACACTCGCACATGAACTCATGCACTTGCTGCTGGGTTTTGTCACGCATGGCCGGCCGTGCGGTTTTCGCGTGTGGCCGCGGCGCGCGGCAAACGGTTATGTGTTGGGTTCGGTAAGCTGCCGCAACGTGCGCTGGTACAACGGATTGTTTATCGCGCTCGCGCCAATGCTGCTACTACCCTGTGCGATGGGGCTGCTCATCTGGCGTCTGCACGCCGCTCCGGAAATAAATGTCGGCGAGGCGGCCTGGGCCTATGCGGTAGCCTGTCTGGCCTATGCCAGCCTGCCATCATGGCAGGACATGCGCGTGGCATTAGCCTCATCCTGGTTGCCGCTCGCGACCATTGCCATTGCGGCACTACTGGTATCCGGGCGATTCTGACAGCGGCTGGAGCCCTGCGTTGCAGCTGAAGCTCTGCTACGCTCGTCTTGCCTATAATGAAAGCCCTACTGCATTCGCCCTGACTGATGAATTATCTGGCTCATGCCTTTCTCGCACGTACGTCTCCCGAGCTGCTGATCGGCGGACTGCTCGGTGATTTCGTGAAAGGCACACTGGGTGATCGCTACACCCCGACAATACGCGCCGGCATTCTGCTGCACCGCGCCATTGACCGCTACACCGATGCGCACCCGACCGTGCGTTCCAGCTGCGCGCTTGTCTCGCCCGCACGTCGGCGCTTCGCCGGCATTCTGGTGGATGTGTTCTACGATCACTTTCTGGCACTGCACTGGCTGCGCTATGTCGATCTGCCGCTGGAAACATTCACGCAACAGGTGTATGCGACGCTCGCGCCACACACGGCGAGTTACCCGGAGCGTCTGCAGCGTATCCTGCCGCACATGGCAGCGAACGACTGGCTGGCTTCCTACGCCGAGGTCGAGTCGGTGGACGCCGCCCTGCATGGTATCGCCCGGCGCTTCCAGCGTTACCCGCGCGCCGTGGTGCTGGCCGATAGCGTGCAGGAGTTGCACCTCAACTACGCGGCGCTCGAACAGCAGTTTCTGGATTTTTTTCCCGAGCTGCTGGGCTTCGTGGAAACCGAGCAGCGCAACGCACTGTTGTCCGGGATGCACACGCATCAGCAAGGGTAGTCGACCGGTAGGTTACGCCGTGTTGCGGCTAACCCACCCTGCATTGAATGCCTTCAAATAGTTTTGGACCTTCTCAATGCCGCGCCGGCTCCAGCGTCGCATCCAGGTTCAGCTCGTCGCAGAAACGCGTGAACTCGTCGCGCAGGCGGCCGATGTTCACGCTGGCCGGGACACTGATGGTCATGTTCATGGAAAACATCGGCGTGCCGGTGTGCGCGGCAGCGTAGGTCCAGGTGTTCAGGTCTTCGATGTTGATTTCGCGGGTCGAGAAGAATTCGGCGATGCCATGCACAATGCCAGGGTGGTCCATGGACACCACGTCCACCACATACGGCACCATGCTTTCCTTGGTGCCGCGCGGTTCGGTGATCTTGGCAACCAGGGTGAGGTCGAGTTTTTTCTCCAGCGCCTTGGTCTGGCTCTCCAACTTGCCGACGGCATTCCACGGCCCGGAGACCAGCAGCATAAGTGCGAACTCGCCACCGAGCACAGTCATGCGGCTGTCCTGGATATTACAGCCGGCCTCGAGAATGGCGTGTGCGAGCAGATTAACAATGCCGGGCCGGTCTTTTCCGAGAGCGGAGATCACCAGATACTTGTTCATGCGTTATTGGTCCTGGAAGGGTCGAGGCAGCCTGCGCACGCGTCGCGGCTGTCCTGGAGCATGGTATTGTACCGCAAGCGGCCCGGGTCACACAGCAGGGAGGGAGGCATGGCCAGAGCAAAAAAGAGCAGTGTGCTGTCACAGTCATATTTCGAGAGTTACGCGGAGTACAACCGTATCCTGCGTTCCTGGTTTGTGGCCTTCGGCGTCGGTGGCTTGGCCCTGTTTCTGGCCGATTCACCGGTACGCGCCGCCCTGCTCGCCTCCGGCCAGACCCGCACCGTGGTCATCCTGTTCCTGAGTGGTGTGATTGCGCAGATCGTGGTGGCCTTTCTTAACAAGTACGCCAACTGGTACTGTTACTTCGGTGAAGACAACCCAGCTTTCCTGCGCTCGCCCCTGTATGGTTTCTGGTCGCGCATCGCTTCGCAATTCTGGATCGACATCATTCTCGATATTCTGACAATGGGCTGTTTTCTTACAGCCATCGGCATATTGTTCGGTACCTTTGCGCGCTGACACGACCCGCACCGCATCGGTATACTGGGCGCAGTGAATGCTGCTCGATGCAACATGATACGGCCCGTTGTAGGTCGGCCTTCAGGCCGACATGTAGGGTTAAAGCCCGACCTACAACGGCGACAGGGAGCGCAACAAGCTCCAGATAGCATGACTCACCACTTTTGACTGTGCCGTCACAGGGTTAGCAAAAACGACTCGACCATGCGAAACAATCTGTCTGCTTTGAGCAAGCTCCGTGGCCCGTCCTTCATCTGTTCCTTGTTCCTTGTTGTCGGCACCATACCGATAGCCGGCGCCGCCGAACCGGCCGCACTCACCGACGCGCAGCTCGCCTCGATCAAACATGCCGTGAGCGTACTCATCCGCAAAGAGATGAACGCGAAGGACGTGCCCGGCCTGAGCATCGCACTCGTCGAAGACCAGAAAATCGTGTGGGCCGAGGGCTTCGGTTACGCCAACCGCGCCCGTCGCCTGCCGGCACGCGCCGACACCCTGTATTCAACGGGCGGGCTGTCGACAATTGTCACCACGGCCGCATTGCTGCAGTTTGCCGATCAGGGAAGCATCGAACTCGATCAACCGGTAAAAAAATATCTGCCGGAATTCTCGATACGCACGCGCTTCGCGTCGGCGCCGGCCATCACCCCGCGTCACCTGCTTGCGCATCTCTCCGGCCTGCCGGCCATGCACTTCATGAACATGTGGACGCCGAAACCGGAATCGCTGGCCGCGTTCGTCGCGCGTCTCAAAAATGAATATGTCGCCAACCCACCCGGCCAGGTGTTCTCACCGTCGTTCCCGGGCTATGACGTACTCGGGCGCGTAATCGAAGTGCAATGCAACCGGCCTTTCGCCGCCTGTGTGCAGGAACGGCTGCTGACGCCGTTGGGCATGCCGCGCTCAACCTTCGATATCGAACACGCCGACCGCATACTGCTCGCGTCCCATTACTGGTCCGACAAACCGGTGGAATCGGTGGCCGTGCGCGATGTACCGGCCGCCGGACTGATCAGCAGCGTTTCTGAGCTTGCGCGTTTCATGCAAATGCTGCTGGCCAACGGCAAGTTGGATGGCAAACAGCTATTAAAACCGCACAGCGTGAGTGAGATGCTGCGTGTACAAAACGCCGGCATCGCGCTTGATATCGAAACACGCGTGGGCCTGGGCTGGCGTCTGAGCGGCGTAAGCTTCCCGCAGGCACGCACGGTGGCCTGGCTTTCCAACGACAGTCCGTTCGGACGCGGCCGCATGCTGCTCGTGCCGGAACAAAAACTCGGTGTGATTGTGCTGACGAACAGCTCCGGCTCGACCGAGGCAGTGGAGAAAGTCAGCGAACGACTGCTGGAACTGGTGTTGCAGACTCGCAAACCGGTGGCCTCTGAAAAGCAACAAGCCGTCACGGCTACCTCCACGCTGCCAGCGCGCGAAGACCTCGTCGGCAATTACGCCACAACCCTGGGCCTCATCACCGTCAAGGCCACGGCCGGTCGCTACCGCGCCCAGTTGCTCGGCAAAACCTTCGACCTGCGGCGCGAGCCCGAGGGTCTGTTCGCCGCTGAATACCGGCTGCTCGGCCTGCTTCCCATTCCGATCTCCACGCTCAAGGAAGCGCGCATGACGACCGCAAAGATCGGCGGGCAGCAGGTGGTAATTGCGTATTACCACAACCAGGCACACCGCCTTGGCACCCGCATCGAACCCATGCGCCTGTCCACCGCCTGGCGCAAACGCCTCGGCGAATACCAGGCCGTGGAGCGCGACCCGCTGCTCGATCTCGTGAAGCTCGGCAATGTTGCTCTCGCCTACGGCGACGGTCTGCTCTACTTCCGCTATCGCGTGCCCGGCTGGCTTGGCCTGGTGGCAACAGTTCCGGTAACGCCGATCTCCGACACTGAGCTGCTCGTTTCCGGCACCGGCTGGCTGATGGGCGAGACTGTGCAAGTGGCACAACGCGAGGGAAAGGAAACACTGCGCTACTCCGGCTACGAGTTCCGGCGTGCCGGCACTGCACAGGGACAGTAAAGCGCCGGATCATCGCTCAACCCGGGGCTGCCCCGCCCTGCATGAGGCGTGCCGTGTATTTTCTAGTCTGCTTGACGCGACTCGACCTATCCTATTTCATAGGGTGGTGTGGCTTGAACACAACGGCGATCGTCACAGGTCTTGATGTGATAAAAAATACTAACATCCTGTTTTTATTCACTTCAGGTTTTTTATCAGGCCCAAATGCCGGGTTGCAACCCGGCATTTGGGCGTTCGAATTATAGTTATGCCCGGGTAAACACCAATGTTCGAAATTAATCCAATTTGGAGAGAGCTCAAGGTGAATGCATACAAAAGTCGGTACCTGTGTTTCTCAGTAATTATTTTTCTCCTTATCGGTTGCGTAGCAACTGGACCTCAATTTACCGAACTTGCACCTGCGCCTCAGGATTCATCCTATCTTTATTTCTATCGTCCTTCTCAGAAATCAACGGAAACAATTTATCCGACCGTGCTATTGAACGATTCAGATGTTGGTGCCTTGAAGGCCGGCGGCTACCTGCTAATCCCTCTTAAGCCTGGTAATAATGTAATTTCCACTTCGCGAGGACTGATGGGACCTTGGAGTTTACATTGGGATTTAAAAAAACAAGAATACGAAGTATATGCGGTTGCTGGTCGCCGATATTTTCTTAAACTAGAACTTCACAACATGTACCAACTACTACTTTCGGATATTATTCAAGTAACTGAAGATACCGCATTGCAAGAGCTGAAAGGGCTGAAGCTTTCGCAATAGGCATAACAAGCGCTTCGAGAGGGACTCGTGGTGCTGGAGCACCGCTCGCCCCTCAAGCACAGCGTTAGAGCGAATCATGCACAAAGCAATATTCTGCCTCGTAGTTGTCGCTATCACGCTTACAGCCTGCAAGACTTCCGAAAAACCGACGGAGCTGCCGACACCGGCAGGCGCAATAGACGTAAAGGAGCTACAGCTATTCGACGGGCAGGCGCATCAGACAAATTTCAAGATGAAAGTTCGTTTCCCGGGAAACCCTGCATTGGAGCATTATTCCAATGTAATCAAAGGACCCTGGGTACGCTGCGACTGGAGCCCTGAATGGCAACGTTTCATTGATGGAACAGTTACGCCCAACAAGACCGTGCATCAACAGATGTACATGTGGATCAATCGCCCAGCGAAGCGAACCCTTATGTTGGCAAACCGTTACTACTCATCAGAAAAATGTGCCGGTAACCCAGAGAATGACGATCAGGAGGTTGTCTTGGTGGAGTACATGGCAAGTGATATAGATGACACAGTTGCGAAGCTCAAGCTAAAGTGCTCAGAGTCAGCAATTCGCTCTAATCGGGTAAGGGCCGGCATCTCTCCGGCCCTCCCCACACCACCTAGCATGCGGGTCCGCACTAGGCGGTTGAAACAGGGTAATGAAAACGTACCCACTGATCTTTAATCGACACCAAGCCTTGCGCGGTTAACCACTTGTTGGTCATCGCCCTTTGCGTGATCGGGGTGCGCGACATGGCGTAGGGTCCTTTCGAACTCACACCGGTTTTGATCGCTTCGTTCAGGCTGACACCCAGACTCACCAGATGACTGATCTTGGTGCGCGGCCACCGCCACTGTTTCCAGTAGCAGCAGCGCAGACGCCGCCGTAACCATTCGTCCAGTTCGGGTATCGGCCGGTAGTACTCCGATAATGCAAAGTAGTTCAGCCAGCCCCTGACATAAAGCCGCAGTTCGCGGTAGCGGAAGCCGAGGCTCACGCCCCACGACCGCCCTGTCAGTTGCCGGATTCGATGCTTGAAGCGGTGTAGCGCCTTGTCGCTCCAGACGATCTTTGTTCCTCGAAAGCAAAACCCGAGGAATTCCAGTTCGTTGCTGGTACAGATGCGACTTTTGTTGACGTTGACGTGCAGCTTCAACCGGTTTTCCAGAAAGCACTGGACGTTTTCCTGCACTCGTTGTGCGGCGCGTCGGCGACGCACACAGATGACAAAGTCATCGGCATAACGCGCAAACTTGTGGCCACACTGGTGCAAGTAGACATCCAGTTCGTGCAACACGATGTTGGCGAGCAGTGGCGATAAGGGCCCGCCTTGCGGCACGCCCCGGGGTGTGGCTTGCCACTGTCCGTTCTCCATGACGCCGGCACGCAGATAACGGCCGATCAGTCGTAGCACGCGCTTGTCGCGTAGGCGCTGGCTGAGTAGCCGCATCAAGACGTCGTGGTTGACGCTGTCGAAGAACGCCGCCAGATCGATGTCAACCACAATACGGTGTCTTGCTCGAAGGTAGTCGCGCACCTGCTTGACGGCCTGATGCGCGTTACGTCCGGGGCGGAACCCGTAACTGTGGTCGCTGAACTCACGCTCGAAATAGGGCGCGAGCTGTTGCGCGATTGCCTGCTGGATAATACGGTCCGCCACGTTAGGAATACCCAGTGGCCGTTTGTCGCCATTCGGTTTGGGTATCCACACGCGTCGTACCGCCTAGTGAAGGAGGCTTCATTCACTATAGTCACCGTTCAGCACTTGTTGCTTGATGGTCGGCCAGTGTTGACGCGCCCATGCCGGAAAGTCCGTCACGGAGATCGCATCCACACCGGCCGCACCCTTGTTCGCCTTGACGCGCTTCCAGGCGCGTTGCAGGTTCTCGCGGGCGACGATAGCCTCCAGTGGTCGTTCCAGGGCGTGCACGGAGGTCATACGCCGGTCCTCACTTCCCGCGGGACGCAGGCGTCGTGATGGTCGAGTACGGCCAGGCGCTGCCCTGTCCTGTTTCTTTGGTCCTTCGCGGGGAGGGCACTCCGGCCCTCCCCGCTACTATGACCGCTGCTGACTTCTGCCCACTCACGTCGTGCGTTACCGCACGTCGTGCTGTGTTTCGCCTTAGGGTACGGTGGGTGTTCCACGGCTTTCGCCGTGGCCCTCAGTCCGGCTCCCATCACGCTACACCGCTTGTTGAACAGATCTCCCCAGATAAGAACATGAACTGTCACGACACAACCGCCGGATTTACTGTACCGCGCGAATTCGTGGCCTTCGTTGTCATGTGCCAACTCGACCCTGCGGCTCAGCCTTGTATCCGATTTCTGTTCGTCGGCTCGTCGTTTTGCACTTGGGCTTCCTTCAGACAAACCCTCGCGGGATTGCCTTTGCCTTCGGCTAGTCGTTATGATCGTTAACATGGCTAACGTTGAATTCTCCGGCAGGGGGCTTTCACCCCATAAGTTCATGCCCATGCTGGGCGTACACAATCAAATCCAGCCGACGCCAAAAAGCGGCGCGGCTGATTAGTACGTTAGCGCTCATCATGTACAAATGGCTCCTCAAGCGTTCTGTAATTGTGATAACCGCAGTAGGTTTCGCAGTTACTGCTTATGTATTTATTTCCAGCCTTAGCCCATCAGCAAGAGCTAAATCAGAATCAGAGCACTACATAGAAATAGCAGACTTAAAACCAGGAGAGGTTCTTATAGTCCAAGTATACGGGTTACCCCTGTATATACATCGTGCTTCAAAAGAAGAACTCAATGACCTCCATCTTTTGGATGCCCATGTCTGGAACAAAACGTATTCCGGGTTCAACGATAAACAAGACATCTTTGTATATTGGGGGCAAAGTACCCGGTCCATCTGCAGCTTGGTTCATCTCCCAAAAGGCGATTCCCGCATCAAAGAAATGGGGGCGGTGTGGTTGGGTGGATACTATGACCCCTGTCGCGATTCAAGTTACGACTATGCAGGTCGTACAATAAAGACATATCTGTACAGTGGTAACGGATTAACTGCAGAGGTACCAAATCTGAGATCACCAAGTTATGAAGCCAGTAGCGCTCGACTACTTGTTCACGCAAAATGAGCGCTAACCAATCGCTTCAGCCGACGTCGGCGCTAACGCGCCATCGCGTCTGAGCTCAGCCGTTGGGCATCAATATGAGAAGAGTGTTTCTTGGGTTGTTGCTGCTAGGCCAGATCGCTTCCGTCTGTAACGCAGCCGAACCCCAACTCTGTGCTGGTTGGCCGAGCGTCGTTGAACCGAAGGAGCTTCGAGTTACGGAAGCAGACCTTTCAAAAGCGAAAGCGGAGAAGGCAGCTAATTTCATGAGGGAATATGTTGCTGCTAATGGTCGTATGGGAGAGTGGTATGTATCTCTAAACGCCTTGCTGGTTCTTGAGGGCTACATTCGAAAACAACAAGCGCTCGAACTTCCTTCGAAAGAAGCAACAGAAGAGTTCTGTACTTGGCTCACAACACAGGCGTCTTGGAATGACTGATGCCCAACTAATTCGTTAAGCGTCTGAAGTACGGCCAATCATACGTGAGCGCCATTCGTGTCTGATTCAGTATCGACAGACACCGCGGTTTAAATGGTTATTCTGACATCTTGCAGGAAAAACTGACGCATGCGGGCACCCGACAAAGAAGCGTTGCGAAAACTGGAACAGACCCTGCATGTAGAAATTCCTCTCACCCGCGCCATGGGCGTGAGCGTTGCACACTTCGACGCCTCAGGGCTGACGTTGCGCGCACCGCTTGAACTAAATATCAACCACAAGAGCACTGCATTCGGCGGCAGCCTGTCGACCCTTGCCACACTTGCCGGCTGGGGACTGTTAAAACTTCTGCTGCGCGAACAGCGGCCCGTCACCGTGGTGATTCAGGAAAGCTGCGTGCAGTACCTGCGACCGGTCTCCGAAGACCTGCAGGCCACCTGCGCAACCCCACCCACCGGGGAATCAGAGAAATTTCTTCGTAGCCTTGCGCGCAAGGGCATAGCGCGCATCGAGCTGGAGGTGTTGATACTGGCGGGTGGCGAGACGGCAGTGAGATTTCACGGCCGGTTCGTGGCGCTCGACAAGCATCGCCATCCACACGCGCAACCGGTGTGAGGCATGTCCCCGACGGGCACTCAGTGCAGCGCTGACCTGAGGTCAGCAACCTGCGTGTGCGCGAACGGCTCGGTGAGATGCGTCTCAAACTGCGCCACAGTCAGTGGGCGGCTGTACAAAAATCCCTGCACGATCGGACAAAGCTGATCGCGCAGAAATGCGGATTGCGTCTCAGTCTCCACGCCCTCAGCTACGATACTGAGACCCAGTGCATGCCCGAGCGCGATAATGGCGCGCGCCACCACCGGGTCCGTGCCGTCCTGAGTGATGCCCTGAATAAAGCTGCGGTCGATCTTGAGACGATCGATCGGCAGACGATGCAGGTAATGCATGGAAGAATAGCCCGTGCCGAAGTCGTCAATGGCGATCTTGACGCCGAGCGCACGCAGCTCCTTGAGTTTACCGATGCTCTCCTCAAGATTTACCATGAGCAGACTTTCGGTAATTTCGATCTCTAATCGGCGTGGATCAAGTCCGGTATCACGCAGCGCCGAGCGCACCACGGCGACAAAGTTGTCCTGCTGCAACTGGCGTCCAGACACATTCACGGCGATGTACAAGGATGGCAAACCGAGATTTTGCCAGGCGACCCCCTGTGCACAGGCGGTGCGCAACACCCATTCACCGATTGGCACAATCAGCCCGGTCTCTTCGGCGAGTGGAATGAATTCCATCGGTGGAATCGGATTACCCTGAGTGTCGCGCCAGCGTATCAGCGCCTCGGCGCCAATCACGCTGAACGTATTGATATCGACCTGTGGCTGGTAATGCAGCTCAAACTCATTATGTTCCAGCGCCTGGCGCAGACGGCTTTCAAGATGCGCGCGCGCAACGGCGTGTTCGTTCATTTCATGCGCGTAAAACTGTGAGCGATTCCGGCCCTTGGCCTTGGCGTGATGCGTAGCAATGTCGACGTTGCGCAGCAGTGCCTGGGCATCAGCGCCGTCGTCCGGGTAAACCGTAATGCCGATACTGGCCGTAACTTGCAGCGGATGACCATTGATGTCCCACGGCATCGACATGGTCTCCAGCAGGCGCTGGGCAACAGCCGTGATGGCGACTGGATCGTGCACATCACGCGCCAGCACCGCGAATTCGTCACCACCGACCCGCGCGAGCATGTCGGACTGGCGCGGCACGAACGTCAGACGCTGTGCCGCTACTAGCAGCAGACAGTCGCCGTCATCATGGCCGAGTGTGTCATTCACCACCTTGAAGTGATCAAGATTGATGAATAGCACCGCGAATTTTTGTTTGTTGCGTTGCGCTCGCGCCACTTCAGCGTCGAGCTGCTCGAGAAATGCCTTGCGATTGGGCAGGCCGGTGAGAGAGTCGTGATTGGCCTGATAAGTTAACTCATGGTCGGTGCGCCGACGCTCATACAGAACATAAGCAACAAAGAGTACAAACAACCCTAACACCAGCGACCGCATCCATAGCTCACGGACACTGGGTGCAGTTAATTCGGCAACAATCATCGACCACAACGGCCGCTCTTGCCCGGCGGCAGAAGCATCCAGCCACACGTCCATCCCCACATCAAAGAAGGTGAACAAAAGTGTCAAGCCGGCGGCGACAATGATTATTTGGCGATTATTTCCAGTCGTAGGTGATTGCATGCAGTGCGCCTGAAGTTGAGCATTATTTGCAACAAATATGCCGTGGACAGCCACACGACTGAACCAATTGGTTACGTTTTAAGTACCTGTTTTTAATGCAGTAATAAAATCAGTGAGTGGCTCGTTCGCCCTTTACATCCCTTAGCTGGGGTGTGGCTACTGCCGTGGTTTGGATCATGCTAGCCTGTCAGCGTCACTTGCCAGTCCGGCCCTATGAGCAGAACCGGCACACTCGCAGCACTCCAAAACCTCGGCCCGACCAGCACACGCTGGCTGAACGCTATTGGCGTGCACAACCGCCATGACCTGGAAAAGCTCGGCGCAGTTGCCACCTACGCAATTCTCAAGGCGCACGGCTACAACGCCAGCCTCAACCTGGTGTACGCCATCGAGGGTGTGCTGCGTGGCTGCGCCTGGAACAAGCTGCCAGTAAAACGCAAAGCACAACTCAAAGCGGCCGCAGTCGATGCCGTGAAACCGCGTTGCGCCTGGCCGGCCAATGACCCGCACATGCTCCGCTACCACGACCAGGAATGGGGCGTGCCGGTGCACGACGACCGCAAACATTTTGAGTTCCTGATTCTGGAAGGCGCGCAGGCCGGTCTGAGCTGGCGGACGGTGCTGCACAAGCGCACGGCCTATCGTATCGCCTTTGCCGGTTTCGACCCACGGCGCGTGGCGCGCTTCGATGCGCGCAAGGTTAGGACGCTGATGAAAAATGCCGGCATCATCCGCAACCGCCTCAAGATTGAATCCACGATCAGTAATGCGCGCGCGTTTCTTGCTGTCCAGAAGGAGTTTGGCAGTTTTGATCGTTATATATGGCGGTTCGTCGACGGCCGGCCGATTGTCAACCGCTGGGCGACGCAGCGTGATATTCCGGCGCGCACGCCCGAATCAGATGCGCTCAGCGACGACCTCAAGCAACGCGGCTTCCGTTTCGTCGGCTCGACCATCGTCTACGCGCACATGCAGGCAACCGGTCTGGTGAATGACCACCTGGTGCACTGTTATCGCCACCGCGCGCTGAGACGCGGCTGATCCAGATGTAGGTCGGCCTTCAGGCCGATGTGTCGCCCTAAAGGGCGACCTACAGAGACTGCTCGCACGTTAACCGGTCAGACGTTCCACCATCCAGTACAAACCAGTAAGCGCGATCAGCGCCGACGACGGCAACACCACGCGCTGGCGATACCACGGCTTGTTCCGGAACCAGTAGCCCGCCGCCAGGAACGCCAGCGTAATCACCGCCAGCTGCCCGCCCTCGACACCGACATTGAAAGCAATCAAGCCGGTTACAAACTGTTCACGCGGCAGTCCGATCTCAGTCAGCACACCGGCAAAACCGAGGCCGTGCAACAAACCGAAACCGAATACCACAAACACCCGCCACGCGTGCAAGCGCGCCGTGAGCAAGTTCTCCACCGCCACTGCCACAATGGACGCTGCAATCAGCGGTTCGACAATCGCCGATGACAGCGTGATCACGCCGTACATGCTCAACGCCAGTGTGATTGAATGCGCCAGCGTGAATGCCGTGACCTGCCACAGCAGTGGTGAAAGTTTTGTGCTCAGCAGAAACAGGCCGAGCACAAACAGCATGTGATCCAGCCCCTTGGGCAGGATGTGCGTGAAGCCAAGCACCATGTATTGGCCAAACACCGCACTGCGCGTGGCAGCGGCGATGTCGCCGGTGAGTGGATAGGCCGCACTTATCTGGCCTTCGCGTATCCAGGCGGCAGTAATGTCGCCGCCATCGGCACGATGCAGGCGCAGCACACTGCCACCGTATTGCTGTGCATATTGCCAGCGCACCGTGCGGGCACCCGGCGGAATATTGCCGGTAACGTGCAGCGTGGTCAGACGGGCGCGCGCGAGATCGCCAGGTTCGGGAATATCGAGCGCTGCGAGAGCCGGCGCACTGCGCGCAGCATCGAATTCCAGATGCAGACCCTCGACATACTGCGGCCAGAAGGTACGGATGCGCTCTTCAAGCTTGCGGGCCGACAGGGCGCGCAGACTGTTGTAACGCGCCGCATTGGGCGACTCGTTGGTGTCGCTGTGCAGCGGGCTCACCCCTGCCAGCAGCGCTTCCATGTTGACCTGTAAGGCAAGCTGATAATTTCCGTCTGATTGCAGATGCAGATCGACAACTGCCGGGCGTATCTCATGTGCCATGGCCGGCAGTACACACAGGCCCAGCAGGAAACCGATCAATAAACGATAGGGATGGTACATCGGCGTCTGTACGGTCGTGTTATGCTTCGGAATATTTTTCATCTCGGACATTTATGAAAATGATTGGCAAGTTTATTACGTGGCGCGCCGGAACACTGCTCCTGCGTTTCCGGCACTTCCGCCATCCATGGCGGTCGGAGTGTAGCCGATTCGGATTGTTGTTGTCCGCCCTGCTCGGCCTGGCGGCGCCAGCCGCCGCGCATGAATTCTGGATTGAGCCGGCGAACTTCCGGCCACCGGTCGGCAAGCCGGTGGACGTGCGTCTGATGGTTGGCCAGGAATTTCATGGCGACACCATGATCTACCTGCCGGATTCCTTTGAACGCTTCGTTACGGTTAACGCACGCGGCACCCAGAATATTCCCGGCGTGCCCGGTGACGATCCGGCCGCGCGCCCAACACCGACCGAGCCGGGTCTTCTGCTCGTGGCCTACCAGAGCACGCGCTATTCGCTCGACCTGGATGCCCCCACCTTCGAGAAATACCTGGAAAAGGAAGGCCTGGATGGCGTGCGCGCCCTGCGTGTGCAGCACGGCGAACGCGACAAGCCGGTACACGAGGTGTACTCGCGTTGCGCCAAATCGTTGCTCGCGGTCGGTGGTCGTGATGAAGGTCTCGATGCCAGGCGGCCGATCGGCCTGCGGCTGGAAATCGTTCCGCTGACGTCCATTTACCAGTTGAAGCGCGGACAGGCGCTTGAGGTGCAGGTGTTATACGAAGGCCGGCCGCTTGCCAATGCACAGGTAATAGCCTTCTCGAAGAAAAAACTGGGCCCGCATCCTGTACAGCGTACCAATGCCGAAGGGCGCGCGCGTTTTATCCTGCCACATGCCGATGTCTGGATGCTATCGGCCGTGCACATGATCCCGGCACCGGCCGAGGCGAAGGCGGATTGGGAAAGCTTCTGGGCTTCGCTCAGTTTCGAGACCGGCAACCGACGCTGAGCGTCAACGTCCGGCGAGCGCCGCATCCATGGCAGCACGCCAGCGCTGGTAACGCGCGCGTAGCACCGGATTGGCGCGCGGCTTGAACCACACACCGAATTCCGGTTCCGGCCAGTCTTTGGGCTTGCCGGCCAGCAGCCAGGCCGTGCCGCGCGCCGTGGCTTCAAATTCAGCCGGCCGGTAGAGCGGCAGGCCGGACAGGTCGCTGATGCGTTGGCACAGGCCTTCGTACCAGGTAAGCCCGCCGCTGGCGATAATCTGCTCCAGCGGCGACGCCAGCTTCTGGAACAGATCAAGATTGGCCTGCAGCAGAAACACGATGGACTCGGCCACTGCCACTGCCATCTGCCATGGCTCAGCTTCGGCCGAGAATGTCGATTCGAAGTCCGCCACCCAGTACGGCGCACCGAGACCACTGATGCCGTTGAGAAACAGCGGCGGCTCCACGCCATCCTGCGCGAGCCAGACCGGCAATTGCTGTTCGAGATCCTCGAGTCCCAGATCCTCCTCGATCCATTGCAATGCCGCACCCGCGCCGTTGACCGTGCCTTCCAGCACATAGGTTTTCTCGTCATCGTCACGCAGCACGATACCGGTGAGCAGGCGCGGCTGGTGACCCGGATAATCGCCGGAGGTGCGTTGCACAAAGGCGCCTGTGCCCATATTGATGTAAGCACTGTTGGCGTGTGGCGCGCCATAGGCAAACAGTGCGGCCGACTGATCGCCATTCACAATAGTCAGCGGGATACGCAGCCCTTCCGCTTCGAGATGGCCGAAGTGGTAACGAGTCGGCACACAGGGCGGCATGGCAGCGGCGGGAATACCAAACAGGTGCAGAAGACCTTCATCCCAATCCAGGGATTTTATATTCCACAGCAGCGTGCGCGCAGCATTCGCCGGATCGGCGGCCAGGGTGTGTTCGACACTAAGCCGGAATATGAGAAAACTCGCCAGTGGACCGAAGGCAAGACGTCCGTCGGACTCGGCCTGCGCCACCGCCGGCAGATGGTCAAGACACCAGCGCAGCTTGCTCGCACCGTAGTGCGCCGAGAGCATCAGGCCGGTGCTGGCATGGATGGCCTCGGCATGCGGCGCGAAACGCGCCAGCCATGCGTGTGCGCGCCGGTCCTGCCAGCTGATGACCGGTGACAGCGCCTGGCCGGTCACACGATCCCAGCACACAATGCTGGAGCGTTGCGTGGCAAGACCGGCCGAAACAATCTGAGCGCTGCGCGCACCCAGTTCCTGTAGCACATCGCGTGTGGCATCGAGCAGCGACGTCACCAGATCATCCGGATCCTGTTCTACCCAGTCCGTCTGCGGATGATGCACCTGTACCTCGCGCAGGCTGCGTGCCTGTGCGACGCCATGCGCATCGAACACCAACGCACGCGAAGCGTGCCCGCCCTGATCGAGCGCCAGATAGAGTGGACGGTTGCGTTCAGCCGGCATGGCCGAGTAACTCGTGCCAGTTGTAGTCATCCGCGCCGGTCACCAGGAACCAGGGGTTGAGAATGTTGGGCTTGTTGTAGCGCAGCGGCTGGCCGTCGAGATCGGTCACACGTCCGCCGGCCGACTCGACCACGCACTGCGCGGCGGCCGTGTCCCACTCCGAGGTCGGCCCGAGACGCGGGTAGACATCGGCGGCGCCCTCCGCCACGCGGCACAGCTTGAGCGAACTGCCGAGACTGGCAGTGTCGTACTCGCCCTCGCGCGCCTTGAGTCTGGCGAGAAACCTGTCCACGGCGTCGCCGCGATGCGAACGGCTCGCCACCACCGTGGCACGCCCGCCACGGTAGCGGCGCACGTGGATCGGTGCGCGGTTGCTGCCACCCGTTTCCTTCCACGCGCCCTGGCCGCGCAGCGCCAGATAACACACGCCGGTGACCGGCACATACACCACACCGAGCAGCGGCACGCCGTTTTCGATAAATGCAATATTCACGGTGAACTCGCCATTGCAGTTGATGAACTCCTTGGTGCCATCGAGTGGATCGACCAGCCAGAAGCGCTGCCAGCCGGCGCGCTCACTGTATTCGATTTTGTCCGATTCCTCGGACAGAACCGGAATGGCGGGCGTGAGTGTCGCGAGGCCGGCGACAATCACGTCGTGTGCGGCACGGTCGGCGTCAGTCAGGGGCGAGCCATCGTCCTTGCGGCTGACATCGAATTGGCGTTCATACACATCCAGAATACGGCGCCCGGCCTCAGTGGCCAGCAGCACAACATCCTCCAGCCATATGCCAGGCTCAGCAGGGGCATTCATATGTCGCATAATCTCGCCGGCATTCCGGACACACAGATTACCCTGTTCGGTGTGTGCAGGAAAATCATCTCAAAAACTGAATTCACCTGACCAGACACTGCGACGGAAATCGAGTGCCAGCCACTTTGGCAGAAACGCCTCGGGACGCACAATAGGAAACCCTACCAGCTCCGGCTTGTCATCGACCTCGTTCAGTGCACATTTCCGCGTCATTACCGGCCGAAAACAAACCATCAGGTGTTCGTCTACGGGCGCGCACATCGCGTCCGGATGCACAGTGGGCAGGAACTGCACACGCTTACGGATAAGGCAACTGAAATACAACTCCATCTCGACAATCAGTGGCGCGCTGCGCGCGGCCAGTGCAGCAATCGCGGCAGCGCTCAGGCGCAGTTCCAGATCGCGATGAACGAGACAAACTGACAGTACAGTACGCATGACTATGGCAACTCGACCGGCGCCGTGCGGCGCGTGGTGGAGCCGGCCATGACCACACAGTTGCGGCCCAAGTCCTTGGCGCGGTACATGGCGCGGTCGGCCTCATCGAGGATTTCTTCATAGACGGCATTGGTGCGCAACATGCTGCTGGCCACGCCGATGCTGGCCGTCAGATCAAGCCCCTCGGGGCGCAGCGTCTCGATACGGTGGCGCAACTCTTCCATCTCCTCCAGGCATTCCTCGCGTGACCGGCCCTTGAGAAGCATGACGAACTCCTCACCGCCGGATCGCGCGATCACGTCGCCATCACGGAAAAATCCCCGGAACAAGGCCCCCACCGCCTTCAAGACATGATCACCAGTCATGTGGCCATGCTGGTCATTGATGCTCTTGAAGTGATCGAGATCAAGTACCGTCACCCAGGCCGGGTGATTGTGCGGATCGGCAAGATACTGAGTGGCGCGCTCGATCAGATAACGCTTGTTGTACACGCCGGTAAGAATGTCCTGGCTCGCCATGCGGCGAATTTCTTCAGACTGGCGACGCAGCAGATTGAACTGCTTTTTGGCAAGCATCAGCGAGCGCAGGCGCGAGATGAACACCTCTTCGACCACCGGCTTGATGACAAAATCGTTGCCGCCGGCATGGAAAATCTCTGCCTGGATATCGGCATTGCCGGAACCGGTGATCACCAGCACCGGCAGTTCTTCATGGCTGTAGCGTTGGCCGCAGCGCAGTGTGTGCAGGAAATCGCCGCCTGACATTTCGTCGCGCAGGTAGAAATCCGTGATTACCAAGTCGAAGCTGTCGTCCACCAGACGCAGTGCCTGCTCGGCGCTTGACGCGCGCACAACGGTCAGCCCGTGGCGCTCCATCATTTCAGTCATAAGGGCAGCTTCAAGGTCACTGTCCTCGACATACAGCAGCTTGCCGGACAATGCGGCGTACCGGTCCACAAGTCCGCGCATAAAGGGCACGAACTCACCCATGCCATGGGTCTTGTCGTAATAGTCGGTGACGCCAGCGCGGAAACCGTCCTTCATGTGGCGCTCGTGCGGTTCAGCGGTCACAACAATGAACGGCGTGAAACGATAGATTGGCTGGGTGCGGATGGTGCGGCACAGGTCAATACCATACATGTCCGGCAATTGCAGGGCGCAGGTAATGATGTCGAATTTCTCGTTGGCCAGACAGTGCAGCGCCTCGCCGGCACTGCTCACGGCAGCGACCTGCATATGCTCGGCGTTGCTTTGCGCGGCCAGCGTGGAACGGATCATGCTGCGCGACGCGCGCGAGCCATCCACAATCAGAATCTTGAGGTCCTTTTCCATGCGTGCGGTGGTCCCGACAGCGATACGGATTCATCGTGGCCCTCCTTGGCGTTCCTGCACGGGGCAGCAATGCGTTTTTTTATTATTCTTTGAGCAAGATACTCCATCGACTCCGGGGAACATAGGAGGATTTATGTGCGCCACAAATAATGCTTATGCCAGACAGGATTAGGCAGGAATGTTCAATCCAGACCTGAACTTGGAGAGATGTTTCAGGCTATGGTTAGCAGTCGGGTAATAATTTGCGCGAGCTGTACCCTATCCACAGGGTGGGCACAACCGGTGCGCCGCACGGCCGCCCAAACCGGATCGGGAAAGTGCGCATCATCCACAAAACGCGGTATTACATGCCAGTGCAGGTGCGGGACCTGATTGCCGAGCGCGGCGAGGTTCACCTTGTCCGGCTGCATCAGTTCGCGCAACGCGCCTTCCACAACAAATACCGCCTGCATCAGGCGCGCACGCTCGTCCGGCGACAAATCGGTCATCTCCTTCACGTGCCGGTTGACAATCACCCGGCAGAAACCCGGATAGGCCGGATCGTCAACCCGGATTACACGCAGCAGGGCATCGCGCCACAAGATGTTTTCGTTGCGTGCCTGGCAGAGGGGGCAAGGGATATCCGTCATAATTTCAACCCAGGTGCTGTTTTTTGAGTGTGGCGAGGTCGTTCCAGTGGCGCACCACGTCCGGCATGTCCGGCGCCATAGAATCAATGTCCATCGCTTCCAGCACCGCACGCATTTCCACGCGCTCGCGCTGGTGCAAGAATAATCCCTTTACCAGCGCCACGGCGCACAGCCGGCCACCAGCCAGAAAGCGTTGCTCAATGTAAAAATATTTCTCATCCCAGGTAAGCAGGCGCGTGGCCAGCTCAAATTTCTGGAGAGGCTGGATCGGACGAATAAAGTTGATCTCGGCAGCAGACAACACCGGCGTCCAGCGACGCTGCCACAACACGCCCAGCAGGCCAATCTGGGCGATCAGATGTACCCGGCCGAGGTCCATGAAGGTAAGGTAACGGCCATTATTAAGATGCAAGTTAAGATCGCAGTCGTTTGGCCAGACGCGAAACACGATGCGTCCGCTGTCGAGCAATGCCCGGCGTCGCACGAATGGCAACAGCAACAGCAGTTTGAGCAACCGCAGGTACAGATTCACTGGCTATCTCCAACAGGACGCGAATGTCCTTATAATAGCGCGTCCCGGGCACGGCATTGAAACCGGCGTTTCCTGCCTGCCCCCGCCACAGTCGAATGCGAGACCATGCTCATGCTGAAGAACGTTAGCCGGCACAAAACCAGTCTGGACTGGTCACAGATCGACACCGTACTGCTCGACATGGATGGCACACTGCTCGACCTGCACTACGACAATCATTTCTGGCTGGAACACGTGCCACGCCGTTATGCCGAGAAACACGCACTCACCCTGGAAGCCGCCAGGGAGGCGCTGCGCAGCCGTTATAAAAATGTCGAGGGTACGCTCGACTGGTACTGTGTGGATTACTGGACGCGCGAACTCGATCTCGATATCGCCCTGCTCAAGGAAGAAGTGAATCATCTCATCGGCGTGCACCCGCATGTGATTGATTTTCTCGATGCAGTACGCGCGCGCGGCAAACGTCTGGTGCTGGTTACCAATGCGCACGGCAAGAGCCTGAACATAAAATTCCGCCGCACCCAACTCAACGGCCACTTTGATGCCGTGGTGTGCGCGCACGACCTGGGGCTGCCCAAGGAATACCCGGCCTTCTGGGACAAGATGCAGGCGGTCGAGCCGTTCGCGAAAGACCGGGCCCTGCTCGTCGACGACAGTCTGCCGGTACTGCGCTCGGCCAAAAACTACGGCATCGCGCACCTGCTGGCAGTGCGCAATCCCGACTCAAAGCTGCCGGAGAAGGATGTTGGCGAGTTTGCCGCCATCGGTAGTTTTCGGGACCTGCTGCCCTGAGCGGCCGATACAGCATCTAATCAGAAGTGCACGCTCATCCCGGCAAACAGGCCGATGCCGGAGGCATCCACTTCGGTGGCTTTATTTGTCTGATACTTGGCTTCGGTGTAAATCCCGACATGCTCCCAGCGGAAGGCGACACCGCCCATGACCTGCATGGAGGAGGCTGTGGTGGTGCCGATCAATTGTCCGGACATCGTCACCTGCGAGATGCCGATACCTGCCCCAAGGAAAGGTTGCACGAGCGCCTCAGGACGAAAGTATTTTTTGCCGTTGGCCAGTACCGTCACGACCTGCATGTCGCCTGTGCCAATCGGAGCGGCGGGAACGGTAGTATATGAGTGCGCATGCGTCAGCACCTCACCACCGAATGCCCAGCCGTTGCTTGTACGCCACTCCGCCTCCAGGCCGAATGCTGCGGCAGATCCACTGAAGCTGGTCTGAAAGGCGGTTGGGTTGCCCAGATTGTCCAGAGCATTAATGTTCTGCGCGCTGCTGCCCAACGAGAAACTGCCTCCCTTCAAAATCAATGTGACGCCACTTCTGCCTGTGCGCAACTCTTCCTCAACCGGACGATCTCTCGACTCCTCGGTCTTCCTGGCCAACGGAGCCGCCCTCTTCGTTGTCGTCACTTCCTCCGTCGACGCAGGGAGCGGCAGCGGGACGGGCTTTGCTGACTTGGGCGCGGCAACTGTGGCGCGCGCCACAACTGCCGGATCAAGAATCAGACGCGACGCGCGCATTTCTGTGCGGCCAGTACCATAAGATACCTGGCGCGGATTCATGCTGCCGTCCGCTTTTACTGCCAGCTGCACGAAGTATATGCGCCCGGTCTCGCAGGTGATGATCAACGGCGCAGCGTCTGCCCGACCGGCATGCACTTCGAGTCGACCTGCACCGGCTGCCCACATGCCGTAGGTACGCGGCTCCAGTTGCCCGGATGCACGTTTATTGAGCCAAAGTCCTGAAGCAGTTTGCGGGCTGGCGTCGTCCAGGCGATAAACATAGATCAACGCCTTGCCGGGCGGTGGCACGGCCTGTTTCGCGTATCGATCCTGTTCGGGGGTTGCGAGTGAAACAGCGGCCAACGCCGGGGTCGTGCCGAGAAGCAGCAGCGCGCTGCCATATAATAATGCGACCCATGGTTTCATTCTGTTCTCCTGCGTACGCTGAGCCACTATCGCATGTCGACGCGACGGCTCATTGTAATCCAAGTCCGGTGGTGCCGGTCGCAAAATATACACTCAAGTTGTTACGGTCAATCCTGGTTCACGCTGGGCTTGTGGTATGGAATGCAACACGAGAAGATAGAAACACGATATAACAGCACGTACGAGATCGGGCCGCGAACATGTATGACCACCTGCTGCTGATTATTGGAACGTTGATGTTGCTCGGTATCGCGAACGGCACACCGGTATTCGCGACGTGGTTTTTCGGCAAGCGTTTCGCTTCCCCGCTCGACAATGGGCTGAAACTACCCGATGGCCGGCCGCTGCTTGGCCCATCCAAGACCGTGCGCGGGCTGTTGCTATCGGTGATTTGCACGGCGCTCGTCGCGCCGTTGTTCGGTTTTGAATGGATTACCGGTGCCGGACTGGCCTCGGCCTCGATGTGCGGCGACCTGCTGTCGAGCTTTACCAAGCGACGACTCGGACTGCGCGCACACAGTCAGGCGCTCGGTCTTGACCAGGTTCCGGAGTCGCTACTGCCACTACTCCTGTTGCAAAACAAAATAGGTCTTGGCTACAGCGACATCGCCATCATTGTTGCAGCGTTTATTGTATTGGAACTGCTGCTCTCGCACCTGCTGTTCAAACTGCATATCCGCGACCGTCCATATTGAATTCTTCGCGAACAGAACCAGCATTTGTCCCGCATTCTTATATGACTGGGTTTGTGCCGGCTTTCTCTTTCCTTTAACAGCGCAATCGATGCAGCACGACCTCCGGGGGGCAGTTGAGACGCACATCCACGATGCAGGAACCCGCGCCTACCGAGGTGTAGCCAATAAGATCGTGGTATTTCCATGCGCCGCGCGCGAAATCGCGTGGGCAATTTGCATCGGTGATAATCGGCACACCTCCCGGCAGGCAGATCTGCCCGCCGTGGGTGTGGCCACATAACAGCAGGTTGAAATCGGCGTGCGCCGCGTGCCGGTAGACCTCGGGTGTGTGTGACAACAGGATTGAGCAGGCCGCGGCCGGTATGTCCTGCGCGGCGCGATGAAAATTCTCCATGCGGTAGTAGTGCGCATCATCAATCCCGGCAAGATAGATGCATTCCCCGTCGCGTTGCAGCTTCACCCACTCGTTCAGCAACAACCGGTAGCCCATCGCCTCCATGCCCGGTGCCATGCGAATACTATCGTGATTGCCGAGTACAGCGTACACCGTGTTCTTGAGGTGCAAGCGCAGCTGTTCAAGTCCGGCAAGCGTCGCCGCGAACGGCCCGAAG
>Ga0315281_10001060_pt1 | contig 40123 bp, 33 predicted proteins | sample YL17G07_0_MG_FD_204540 | JGI IMG/M metagenome (GOLD analysis project Ga0315281, IMG submission 204540) | Sediment microbial communities from Yellowstone Lake, YNP, Wyoming, USA - YL17G07_0 | ecosystem: Environmental > Aquatic > Freshwater > Lake > Sediment | place: USA: Wyoming | collected...
TCGGGGTTTCGAATAATTGGAAGAGTATAATCATATATTTGAAATCTCTTAACCAACTTTTTCAGTCCTCGTAGGGAAAGGTGCTCTTCATAATAAAAACTTCCCTTCCCTGTAATTCTTAAATAAAGATGGGCAATGGGTTTAGGAACCCAAGACAGAAAAGGAAGACCACAATGCCCCTCGATTACCATATATTTATTCCCTGCGGAAAAATAACAGAACCCATTTACCTTCAAAACACGATAAACTTCATCCATCAGCTGATTCGCATATGGAACATGTTCATAAATGTGATTACATATGATGACGTCCATCGAGTTGTCATGGAACGGAAGAACCATGGAATCGGCTATTAAAAAACGCGCACGAGGCGATGAAGGATGATTTTGTGCATACTGAATAGCTTCTTGGTCAATATCCATCCCAATGGACATCCGGAAATGATTTCTGAGGAGTGATGTAATAATTCCGCTGGAACATCCTATATCCAAGCAATTCAAGGATTGGGTTTCTGGATGAAAATCCTTAAGAACACTTAAAATTTTCTTAAATTTCTGGGCACGGCCCTTAGTATCCTTTAAAACAAAATCCCCTCGGGATAAGTAAAGCTGGTATCCTCTCTTCTGGATCATGGTTTTTCTATTAAGAACAGATAGTCTTTATAGTAGGGTATTTGTTTTTCTGTCTTCCTGTTTTTCATCAATTCCCAAACAGCAATCCGATGAAACCATCCCTTCGGAATCAATCCGTATCGAATTAAGTAGAGCATCCACCACCGGCCATTTCGAATGGGGTAAGATTGAAGATGCTTCAGTTCCGATTCCTCGAAGGCCTGAAGGTACTCTTCCAGCTTTGGCCGGCTCACTTTTGGATTGTCGGATACCTGCTCGACAAGACATAACTTTCCTTGGTTCTTTAAATATTGGGCTAATTGGGACACCGTCTTCCTTAACGCCTCTCCTCTCACCGTTTGTAAAACGCCAACCGAGAGGATAAGGTCAAAGGGGTTCAGGAAAACAGGAAAATGAACCCCATCATAAACTGTGAATTCAACATTCTCTGTGGTGCGATTCTTCTCAGCCAGATCGATCATCTCCGGGGTAATCTCCAAACCCACCACCTTTTTTACCCTCGGTGCAATCCAGTAAGATATTCTTCCGCTTCCGCATCCGAAATCGAGGACGACCTCATCCCCCTTTAAATCTAGAACCTCCTCCAGTGCCATCTTCTGAAGAATGTCAATATAATAATTTTTATGCCCTCTTCTGTCTGCAGGATCAATCCCAGAAGCTAAAAATCCTTTCTCGGCTCTATTCTTCCAATCCACTTTTTCAATCATTTCTTCCCTTAATCCCAGAGTAGGGGAGCCTCTCTGTGGGCTCCCAAATTGGGTGGCCACCCATTTTATATCCATTTTGCTAGAAAATAAATATCTGCGGTTAGGTTAAAGGATTGGGGTAACGATGCCCGTTTAGCCGAGAGGTTATGTCGTCAGTCTACAAATCTGTCTTAACCCCTCAACCCTAAATGAAACGGGATTCCTAATCCTAACCTAAAAACTATTTTCCATGAGGGGCTCTCCTACAATATATTTAATCTCGGAATCTTCTCAGGAAAGCACTTCCCAACCGCGAACTTCCCATCCTTTTACCCAATTCCCAAATCTTGCATCGAAAGGGATGATAATCTTTCACATAAGTGTAAATATCCTTCGACTGACTCCCCCATTTCTCTTTAAATCGAAGTAAAGAAAGGTCGTTCGGGTCTGATCCCATAAAATCCAAAGTGGTCTTCCCCTCCTCCACCCCCTTCTGAATGATATAATCCACAATAAAGTCGTTAGGACGACTTTCCAAATACGCCTCGACCGAACCGTTGTGGAGGTAATGAATGGAAGTTGGGGAATAAACCAAAACAACCCCGGCTGCATATTCTTCCTCACCTTTTACAGCAAAAAAAATATCAGCCATCCCTTGATGAACCATTATTTCGAACAATGCATAAAACCATTGAAGTGGATATTTAGCCATGGCACGATTCCTTTCCATAGAGGAAAGATAGAGTTGGTAGAAGATCTCAATTTCCTTTTTAGATGTGGTTCGCCGGATGGAAAGCCCATGCTTCTGTGCCTTTCGAATAGCCCTCCGAACCTCGCTGCGGTAACCTTCCCAAATTTTCTCTTTATCAAACCCTCTCAAGTCTAATAGGGTACATTTTGCAGAGATTGGCTTAAAAGATTCAGGTTGATAGGATTCAAAAAAAGGCGACTCCGTTATCCTGACCTGATCGATCCCCCTTTTTCGAAACTCCTCCTTCAAAAGTCCCATTAATGGTGAAAAGTATGATTTATTCCCAACGAGATTTCCATAAGGAATAGAGGCATATAAAATTTTAAAGATTTTAAAACTAAGTAGTATCCCTGGCAAACCAGCAACGATCTCTCCTCCCTCCCTCAGATAAAAATAGAGGGGTTGCCCTCCCAACCCCTCTTTGAGCACCTGGCTCCAGACCGATTGATAAAAGATGAGATCGGTGTATCGGGAGGCAAATTCATCCCACTCTTTACCAGGCGATTCAAAAACCTTCAGCTCCATAACAAACCTCAGGAAGGATGGAATATTGGAATATTGGAATAGTGGGTCAAATTAAAATCGTTTTCCATTTTGTTGTTAAGCCCAATATTCCATCCTTCCATTATTCCAACATTCCACTTGGTCATCCTCTCAAGGTCTCTTTCACTTTCTTTGCAATCCACCTCACATCCTCCACCTTCATCCGTGGATGTAGTGGGAGGGTAAGCTCTCTTCTGCTTACCTCTTCGGTTTTAGGAAGCATTCCCATCTTAAAACCAAACCTCTTTCGATAAAGGGAAAAGAGATGTACCGGTGGATAGTGAACACTTGCCTGAATTCCAAAATCCTTTAGCCTCTCCATCACCTTATTTCTATTGATGGATGGAGCCAGCAAAATCGGGAAAAGATGATAGGAAGGATTGCCTTTAAACTTTGAGAAGGGGATAGATATTCCCTCAACCTCTTGAAGTCCTTTTAGATAAACCTCAACCAATTTTTTCCTCTTCCTATTATTTCGATCCAATTTTTTTAACTGGACCAAACCCAGAGCGGACTGAATTTCTGTAGTTCGATAGTTATAACCAAGCCCTCGTATATCATAGGAGGAGAGGTGACCGCGGTACTTATCCCATGAAAGTGCTTCCATCCCATGGGACCTCATCCTTCGCACCCTCTCTGCCCATACTTTATTCGGAGTCACCACCATCCCACCTTCACCGGTCACTAAATTCTTATTGGAAAAAAAACTGAAACAACCCATATCTCCGATCAAACCACACCTTCTCCCCCGGTATTCTGCGCCAGGTGCATGGGCTGCATCCTCAATCACATAAAGATCATATCTTTTTGCAATCCTCAAGATGGCTTTCATATCACAGGGATAGCCTCCATAATGCATTACTAAGATGGCCTTTGTTCTTTGGGTAACCTTTTTTCCAATTTCCTCTGGAGAAATGTTGAAATCTTCTGTGCTTACAATATCTGCAAAGACAGGTTTTCCCCCAACATAAAGAACTGCATTGGCTGTAGCGATAAAGGTAAGGGAGGGGAGGATAACTTCATCTCCTTCCTTTATATCAAGGCTTGCTAACGCTAAATGGAGGGCGGCCGTGCCATTCGAAACAGCGATGGCATATCCTCCGCCAAGATATTCGGAAAAGGCTTTTTCAAATCTTTCGGTCATGGGACCTGTGGAGAGCCACCTCGAACACAGAACCTTTAAAACCTCTCGTTCCTCTTCCTTCCCAAGATCGATATCCGAAAGAGGGTAGCGCCATTTCATTATCGTGTCCGTGTCCCTGCCTGCCGGCAGGCAGGTTTTTCCGCCATGTACCACGTTGGGTGCATGGCTGCCCTGAACCTTACATGGTTCGGGGCGTGCCCGTGTTTAAATTCGTTATGAAGATGACTGATTCTTTATCAGGTAGTCGGGCTCGTCCGTTCGGCTGAGCTCACGACGAAGCCCTGAGCCCGACTAAAACGTTCTTGATTTATCAGACGGGCACTTCCCTTCTTTATCTCTTGCATGATCCATGAAACTTTAACCCCATCTCGTGGAACAACCAAAACATGAAAGTGATCTCGCATGATCACGAACCCCAGTAAGAACATTCTCCCCCGACTACGGAGATTATAAATAATGTTACACAATATCTGAGCGTATTGATTGACCCTAAAAAGCTGTTTTCTCCTTTAAGTTGTGCTGGTCAGGAAATAACATGAATTCTCTTCTATAAAGTGAATTAATTTCGCCATCGTTTCATATAGGGGCCAGCGAGATTCCAAGGCATCCTGCTCTGGGTCTGGGACGACCCAGAGTACCTGCTTTTATCTCTTTCAACCGAACGAGGTAGTCGGGGTCGTCCCAGACCCAGACATAAGGTAGCCTCATCGGGGTCAGGGACGAGCCCGATTACCGGAGTTCAAATTTCTTATGACACGCAACACGTGACACGCCTGCGTGCCCTGCCTTCGCCGTAGCGGCTTCGCGCAGGCAGGCGAAACGTTGCCCCACTCTGGCGTGCCTGCCAAAGAACTTGTTCGACGAGCAGGTCGGCGAAGGTAGGTACTCCGGCGTGCAGGCACGGGCACGTTCTTTATAACGGATAACTTCCTACCTTAAACCGGGACAAATTCTTTCGATACCACTCAATCGTCTCTCTCAAACCATCCTCAAGGGTATATCGGGGCGCCCATTGAAAAAGTTTTTGGGCCAAACGGGTATCGGAAAGAAGTTGCATCACTTCACTTTTTTCTGGCCGGATTCTCCGATCCTCAACCTCAATTTCTCCTTGCTTTCCCATTAGACCAAGAATTTTCTTAACCAATTCTTCAATGGAGATGTCCGTTCCGGTTCCAATGTTGACAACCTTTCCCAATGCTTCATCACATTTACCAAGTTGTATAAACCCTCTCACCGTATCCTTCACAAAAAGAAAATCCCGCCGGGGGATAGTATTCCCTAACCGAATTTTTTTATCATGAATGGCCTGCGAGACGATGGTGGGAATGATGGCCCGAAGGGATTGTCGGGGACCAAAAGTGTTGAAAGGTCGAATAGTGGCGATAGGGAGACCAAATGAGAGATAGTAACTTTCTGCTAACTTATCTGCTGCGATCTTACTGGCAGAATAAGGAGATTGGGCTTGGAGAGGATGTTTTTCATCGATGGGAATATATTGGGCCGTCCCATAGACTTCACTGGTGGAGGTATGGATAACCCTCTCCAGTGTCCCCCCTTCGAGACAGGCATTGAGAAGGTGAGCCATGCCAACAACATTGGTCTGAATAAAATCGAATGGATGAATATAGGAATAAGGAATGGCAATCAGGGCGCCCAGATGAAAGACTTTCGAACATCCCTTGACTGCCTTCTTTATCCCATCGGGGTCCTTGAGATCTCCTGGAATGACTTCAATCTGATTTTGAATTTCCTTGGGTAAATCTTCTAAGAGACCTCTTTCATCCCTTGAATTATATCGAACAAAGGCCCTAATCTCTTCTCCCTGTCTGACCAACTCCTCAGTGAGATGGCTTCCGATAAACCCTCCTGCACCAGTCACTAAAACCTTTGCCATAACGAGCCTCGCCTAATCCCCCTTAGTCCCCCTTTAGTAATGGGGGATTTGTTAATTATTTTTCGTACAATAACTTCTTCCTCATCTCCTGAAATTTCTTTTGTGCCTCTTCATAATCTTCATGTCTGCCAATATCCAACCAAAAATCGTTACTGGGGTAACAGACTACTTTTGCCTTTTGTTTAATAAGTTTCTGGATCAATTCGGGGAAATCCAGATATTTCTGCGAGGGGATCCACCCCAGCACCTTTTTTTCAAAAATATAGATCCCCATGCTGACAGAGTACGAGAGCATTGGTTTTTCAATATATCGGGTCAGCTGATAAGCACGATTAAACTCCATGACTCCCAATTCCAATTGGACTTTCTTCTGGCTCATAGCAATGGTGACAATCCCTTTATGTTGGCGATGATATTTGATCAACTTTTGATAATCGAGAGTGGTGAGAATGTCTCCGTTCATCACGAGAAAGGTCTCCGGAAGATTGGACATGACGGAAAGAGGCCCAGCCGTTCCAAGGGGCCCCTCTTCTTTAGAATAATGGATGTGTACTCCATATTGGCTCCCATCCCCAAAATAAGCCTTGAGGAGTGGCTCTGACTGTTGACTTACGGCGAATATCATCTCTTTAATCCGAGAATGGGCTAACTGCCTGACGATTACTTCAAGAATGGGCATTCCATCAATGGGCATCAAAGGTTTAGGGAATACAGTCGTATAAGGTGCAAGCCTTGTCCCCTTCCCCCCAGCCAAAATGATTGCTTTCATTCTTTCCCCCAATTACCGTTTCCACCCCTCCCTCCTCTCCTCCCCCCGCAGGTGGGGGAGGAAAAAGGTGGGGGGTCACAAATAATCTGCTAAAAATCTCTCCACACTCGCCTCAATATTGAACAATCGCTTCAATTCCTCCCTTTTGTCTTCATCCCTTTCTTCTTTCCCATTATCCTGAAGTTTAACTCTTTTCTTCATCATCTCTTTCAACGCCATGACATTTTCTGGAGGAATCACCCAGGCTACTCCATATTGGCGACCCAGCATTCCCATATCCCCCACATCCGTGACGATCAGTTCTTTATTAAACCTTAATGCTTCAGAAAATACCAGGGGGATTGATTCAGACCGGGAAGGAATCAGCACACAATCGGATGACTCGTAAAGGGAAGCCAGGGTCTCATCCGATACATTTCCCATCCAAGAAATATGTCCCCCGAGTGTTTTCTCTTCAATAAAATTCTTTGCCCATTCCTCCATCCCCCCTCTACCGACCACCGTGAGATGGGCATTCAATTCTTCCTCTTTCAGTAATGCCATAGATTGAAGCAGGAGGTCGATCCCTTTCACCTTCTCAATTCTTCCCACAAATAGAAAACGGTAGGGTTTACTTGTTAATCCCCCCCAACCCCCCTTTGGCAAAGGGGGGGGAGGGGGGATGGTTCGTGTGGTGGCTAAAAAAAAACACTTTCTTCCGAACCGTTCTTCTATCCTCTTCGAAAGATCAAAGCCATCCGCAAAAACGCCTTTGGCTTCCTGAATGATTCTCTTCATTACTGGATAGAGAAAGGGATTTTTTCCGTATCGATAAATATCCGAACCAAGGGACCAAATGGAATAAGGAATCTTGGCTTGGCGGTAGGCCTGATTAGCAAAATAACCACTTGGAAGAACCCAGAGGGCAAGGCATGCCTCTATTTTGTTCTCTTTAATAAAAGGAGAGAGTTCACTTTTCCCGTTAAAAAACAGACTTAAAATTCTAAAAAAATCCAGTGGGTTTAAAGGGTTGAGTTGGACAAGAGGTTTCTTCGATTTGATCCAGGGAAACCACTTGATTTTTACTCCTTTTAAAAATTCTTTCTTCTCTTCTTTACGATCCTGGGTAAAGACGAAGATCTGATGCCCCCGTTTTTTTAGTCCCTTAATAAAATCGACAAGAAAAGGAACCTGTACAACATCATCAGAATGGGATGGGAAAGAAGAAGTAATGATGCAGATATTCATCTCTTAGGGGTACCTTTTTTCTGATATGGGTAGCATTTAGCCTCGCGAGTATCCATCATTGGAAAAATGGAACGATGGAATATTGGGTTTAAGAGATAGACGATGAATGCTTCTCATTGCCTTCTTATTTAATAACTCAGCGACCCATTATTCCAACATTCCAATATTCCACGTGGCTGGATGAAATTAAATCGTTACTAAAGAACAGCGTTCTTAATGACCATCAGAGGTTGAGTATCGTTATTTCAGTTCCTTATTATATTCCATATCGAACCACATGGCGAAGAAGAGAGATTGGAGGCCCGATATCGCAAAGAAAGCAGCAAATAGAGCACTGGTAGCTGCCACGGGTCCGATAAAAAGCCTGTATATAAGAAGGTAACAGCCAAAAATAAAACCAATGGGTGTAAGGACAAAACCCATTAGGTAAAAAAGGACCAGCGGATGAAAGTCCCGAATGATATATTTTTCTTTGAGTCGCCATATAAAGAGTTTTAAAAGAAGGGAGGAAAGAGTAAAAACCACTTTGTAAATTTTAATGCCAGAACGTTCCCCAATCCCATAAATGGGATTGACGGGCACATCCCTGACTCTAAAATGATAAACATTTAATTTCACCAAAAAGTCATTTGGCATTCCATATCGCTTATAAATACTGTCTAAATCGATCGTTTTCAGTACCTCCAGGCTTACTGCTCCGTAGCCTGATTGGGAATCGGCCACATGCCAATACCCGGAGGCGATCTTTGTCAAAAAAGAAAGAACGGCATTCCCCAGATAACGTGTTTTGGGGATGACCCTCCAAGCCCTACCCGTGAAGAGGCGATTCCCTTTGGAATAGTCCACTTCTCCATCGACTACAGGGTCCAATAGTTTTGGGAGGTCTTTCGGATCCATTTGTGCGTCACCTGCCATGACCACACTGATGGATATTTCATTATCTCGAGCCCATTTATAGCCAGTGACGATGGCTCCACCGACCCCCTCGTTCTTTGTATGACATAAATAAATAATCCGCGAATCTTCCTGCTGATGGGCTTTAACAACCTCGCCTGTCCGATCGCTGCTGGCATCATCCACCACGACGATGTGGTCAATAAAGGTTGGGACCGTTTTAAGAACCTTCCCAATCAATTTCTCTTCATTATAGGCCGGAACAATGACTGCTATGGTTTTATCTCGGTACATATCTCCTCTAAATTACGTGCCCGTGCCTGCACGCCGCAGTGCCTGTCTTCGCCGAAACGCACTCCGGCGTGCAGGCACGGACACGTCTTTTATGAAGTCATTGGATATCACATAGATAGGAGGGTGTCAACCCTGTGGAGTATTATTGTGGAGTATTCTCATCCAAATCGCTGCTTAATCACTTCTTATAAAGAACAAGCTCGAAATCCGAGGTATGTTGCCTTGGAGCTTACTCCACAGGGTCAACCCTGTAGTTGAAGGAAAAATACTAATTTTATGGTTGCAGACTCCAAGAAGGGAAAGGTAAAAAAATTTAGTGTGCGTCTTAATACAACAACAGGGTCAATTGAATTTAAGAATGGGAAATGGGAAATAAAGATTGGTGATGGAATGATTGTTCCCAATCACTATCACCAACACATTTTTTATTCAATCACGGCAATGGTGGCCTCTGCCTCCACTTCCTGACCTGCAGAGACACATATCTCTTTTACCACTCCGCTCACTGGAGCCACCAGAGGCATTTCCATCTTCATGGCTTCCAATACGGCCACCTGATCATCCTCTTTTACCATATCTCCCACCTTCACTGAGACCGAAACAATCTTACCTACCATGGGTACTGTTACGGGTGTTGCCATAAATACCTCCTCCTTATTTCATCGTGCCCGTGCCTGCTCGCCGTAGTGCGTTTCGGCATGGAGACAGGGATGTCGGACACGTTAATGATTTAACCTGAATCACCCTTCATTTGTCAAGAATTTTTTAGGAGGGCTCTGAAAACCTGCCATACGCTCTCTTGATTTATTGATTGGGACCTGTTTATTTTCTAAGTAAAATATTTGAAATTTCCTCAATATAATTTCCTCCCCCTTTGATGGGGGAGGATGAAGGTGGGGGTGACCCTTCGACATGCTCAGGGGGAATTCATGGTGAGCTCGTCGAACCATCCCCCTCCCCTCAATCCCCTCCCGCCAAGGAAGGGGAGATTTTTAGTGGGGCAAAATGTTAGAAGAAAATTCTCAGATTTTGCTTGCTAAAATCTAACTCATTGACTCTATGAGATTCTTCACGGAGTTTACCCTGAGCCAAAAAGCGAGACCCTTCCCCTTCGCTTCACTCAGGGTCAGGGTGAGACATGGCGAAGGGTTCAGAATGACAAATATGGCATTTCCCTCATTACGACACAGTCTCCCAGGGGGAGTATGCCATGTCCGCCCCCACCTCAATCGTTCGACTGAGCTCACGCCGAAGTCCTCCCCCCATCAAGGCCTCCGGCTCAGGCTCCGCCCCAGAGGGGCTTCTGCCCCGGAGGGAGAGCCTCTGGCTCGGAGAGGGGAGGATAAGATTTGGCAATTTTCATGGTTTGCGCCTGCCTGCGGTAGGCAGGGGTGACGCACTCGTCATGACCAATTACACAGATTTCAAAAAATGATTAAACAGATTTTCTTTATTAGAGAACTCCTTGGGTTATAAGATTTTATCAGAGTTCTCAAAAAAATGAATTGACATACAAAATGGATTATAATAACTTATGTGAAAAATTTAACAGCGTTCAATGCATATATCAGCCTTAAAGGACTGAGTTACGTATCTCAGGGCTTTAGCCCTGATTATTCACGGATCACGATTCACGCCTGCGTGCCGGAACGCATGCACTTCGGCGTGCAGGCACGAATCACCAAAAAGGGAGGAGGAAATGTTATGAGTCGATTGAGTAAGGCATTTATCCCGTTTAGAGGTTATTACTCTTCACCATTTTGTCGCTGGCAAGGAAGTCTTGCGAATGAAAATGCTATCGCCCTTGGAGCGAAGACAGCCAATCGATGGTTTAAGAAGAGAAAAATTGATCCCACCGTGATTGACTATCTCTATTATGGAGTGACCATAGCCCAACATCACCTTTTCTATAGCCATACGTGGGCAGCAGCCATGGTAGTGGAAGGGGCAAAAGACGTACCGGCTCTCATGGTCAATCAAGCCTGCACTACTGCAGCCACCTGCATCTATCTGGCTGCCACAAATATTGAGCTTGGAGCATATCAGACAGGGTATGCTCTGATGTCAGATCGCTGTTCAAATGGACCTCATACAGTCTGGCCTAACCCTTTAGGTCCGGGAGGAGAGGTAGAATCCGAAAACTGGATGATGGACAATTTTAGTAGAGACCCCTGGGCAGGTTTTAAAATGATTCAGACCGCAGAAAATGTGGCCAAGAATATAGGGACTTCAAAGGAAGAATGCGATGCGGTCACCTTAAAGAGGTATCAACAATATTTAGACTCTTTGGCAAACGAAAGGGCTTTCCAAAAAAAGTATATGTTCCCTGCCGAGGTCAGAATAGGTAGAAATGAGACAAAACTCGTTGAAGAAGATGAGGGAGTGATACCCACCACAGCCGAAGGCCTTGCCAAACTTGCTCCTGTTGAACCCGGAGGCGTCCACAGTTATGGCTCACAGACACATCCTGCAGATGGAAACGCCGGTTTTATCGTCACCACTCGGGAAAAAGCAAAGGAGCTGAGCGCAGATCCAAAGGTGGAGATTCAAATTATCTCCTATGGCTTTGCAAGAGCCAAGAAGGGCTATATGGCTGAAGCTCCTGTTCCTGCTTCAGAGATGGCACTTCGGGATGCAGGAATAACTGTCAAGGATCTCAAAGCGGTAAAGACCCACAGCCCCTTTGTAGTCAATGACATCTATATGAGTCGAATGATGGGGATGGATGTGTACTGGATGAACAATTACGGGAATTCGATGATCTACGGTCATCCCCAGGGACCTACTGCAGGGAGACTGATCGCTGAATTAATAGAAGAGGTGGTCATGCTCGGTGGAGGTTATTGCCTATGGGCTGGCTGTGCGGCAGGGGATACGGGAGCAGCCATGGTATTTAAGATAGGCTGATGAGATTTCCGACGAATGATTCTAATGGTCACGAATAGAACGAATGATGACGAATCTATATTCGAGTGATTCGCTGTTATTCGTTTTATTCGTGACCCTAAATAAACAAATTCCCATTTGACAAATCTCTACAAATAAACCATTATATCGTTACTGTGTCCTCTCCTAAGGACATTAAATCCATCACCATACGAAAGGAATTCGAATGAAATTTAAAGGATTATTATTGTGCTTATTTCTTACCTTTATTCTCACTATCCCCTCTCCCTCGATCACTCAAACTCGGTACGAGTCGAATCCGACCAGAGAACCCGGGAAGGTTTATAAAGTGGCTATCCTTCCTTTTCTCATTCACAGTCAGGAGAACCTGGATTACCTCCGTGAAGGGATCTATGACATCCTCACTTCCCGAATTACCGTGGAAGGGAAAATTGTTGTCATCGAACGATCCCTTGTGGAACGAGCCCTCTACGAAGAGAAGCCGATGCGTCTTGACGAGACAGCCGCCACCAAGATCGGGATGAGGGCGGGAGCAGATTTTATCGTTTTCGGAAGTATCACAAAGGTCGGCGATTATATTAGCCTTGACGCCCGTTTGATCAACCTCACCGAGGAGAAGCCTCCTCTGGGTGTTTATACTCAGCATAAAGGCATTGATGACGTGATGGTGAAAATCGGAGATTTCGCTCACGACATCGGATATAAAATCCTGGGCCGCCGCGTTACGGCGGGCCGCCCCGGTGAACCCAGACCTTCTTCTATCATTCGGCAGAGGGAGAGGATTGAGAGGATTGGTCCTGAGGGTATGGATTTCAAAAAGAGCCAGACTTTTGGCTTCAAAATTAAGGGCCTCGATATCGGCGATGTGGACGGGGACAAGAAGAACGAAGTAGTGATCATGGATGACCATAACCTCTATGTTTTCAAATATGATGGAGATAAGCTGAGTCTGTTTCAAAAGATTGAGACAGGTTTCCAGTACAACTTCTTGACCCTCGATGTGGCTGACGTCAACCGAAATGGGGTCGCTGAAATTATTGTCACCGCCGTGGTAGAAGATAACCTCCGGTCCTTCATCTTAGAATATGAAGAAGGAAAATTCAGGAAGATCACTGAAAAGTCAAACTGGTTTTTCCGGGTATTGGAGCATCCTAAAGAGGGACCTATTTTGATGGGGCAAAGAATGGATTCGGAAGGCAAATTTGTTGGGTCTATCTACAAATTTGTCTGGCAGAAAAAATCATTTGAAAAGGGCCCTAAAATGCCGTTCCCGGGTGAGACCAAGATCTTCGGTCTTGCTCTGGCTCCTATTCGAGATAAGGATAAATGGGACCTCATTGTGTTAGACGATTTGGACCGATTGAGAGTTTATGCCATGGATGGAAAGCAACTCTGGAGCAGCAAAGACTATTTTGGTGGGACGAACAATTCCTACGATACCAAAAAGAAAAAGGATATGGTCTACTACAGAGGAGGATTACCCCCCGACTGGAGAGTCTACATTCCAGGCCGAATTCTCGTAAAAGACCTCCAGAGAGATGGAATCAATGAGGTGGTGATCAACAAGAATATCCCCTCAACTACGAGAATATTCGATAAAGCGAGATCGTTTGATAGAGGAGAGATTTACGGCTTAATCTGGGACGACGACAACCTTACAACGAATTGGAAGACTAAGGAGATCGATGGATATATCTCCGATTTTCAAGTGAAAGACATTGACAATGACGGCGACGAAGAGTTGGTCGTTGCCGTTGTTGATACCGGCGGGATGACAACGAGAAAAGGTACAAGCAAAATCTTTTTCTACAAGCTGTTTTGAGCAACGTGTCCGTGCCTGCACGCCGGAGTGCCTGCCTTCCCAAAGAATATTGTTCGTCGAGCAGGCGTGACCGTGCCACGTGTCCGGGAAAAGAGCGTGACAAATCTTGGTATTCGGGGTCGTCCCTGACCCCGAACAATAACCCCACCCGGTATTCGGGGTCGTCCCTGACCCCGAAGAAAGTTTGGATGGATGAATATTACGACTATGTAATTCGTGACGAAGAAGATTTAATAAGACATCTCCAATACATTCATAACAACCCTGTCAAAAGAGGGTTGGTTGAAACCACTGAACAATACATCTGGAGTTCAGCAAATCCTAATTTCGAGAATGATTTGGAGAATACATTGTCGGGCTCAGGGACGAGCCCGACTACCTTCTAACAACAACATCTGGTGCTCTGGGTCGTCCCCGACCCCGACTCCCCTCCTCCTCTCCTTCCCCTGCGCAGGTAGGGGGGCAAAAAAATCTCTAAAAAAAAGCTTGACAAGTTTTTTGAGGAATGCTATAGAATTAAAAAATTCTAATTTTATTGTATTCTTTTTTCACAAATTCAATCAAGAAAGGGGGTGAAGAGGTTAGGGGTGTAGTGGTAGTGAATTTTGTTAGTGGGTTTAAGGATCACGCCTGCGTGCCGAAACATGGCACTTCGGCGTGCAGGCACGAAGCACGATTCACAGAACACTAAAAATTTAAGGAGGAGGAAAAGAGATGAAAAAGCTTATTGTTCTAAGTTTGTGTGGGCTATTGATTATAGCTTTTAGTGCTACGGTCTATGCCCAGAAACTCGATTTTAGGGCTTCGGGATTTATCGATTTCATTGGGGTCTATGATAAAAACACACCAAGGTATAACGCTGGTGCAGGTACTTTCCAGGTGGTAAACCCCGATTATGGTCAACCTTTTACGGCAAACGCAGTAGCACCTGCTGTTACTGACAGGAAAGCTCTGGACAGGAAGCAAAGTTTCTGGACTTCGCGTTTGAGGCTAAAATTTGACGCCGTAATGGATAAGAATCTGAGCGGCACCATATTCTTCGAGGCCGACTCCTCCCGTTGGGGGGATATCAGCGGTGGCCAGGGAGCAAAGCTCAGAGAGGCGGGTGCCTTTGGTTACTGGTCTGCAGACCGAGTCGCGTTGGAAATCAAAAACGTCTACGTCGATTTCGGCCTCCCTTATTTCGGAATCCCGGTGCCCATTTCATTTAGAGTCGGCCTCCAACCCCTCGGCATTCGACCGAACATGTTCGTCTATACGGACGGCATGGGTATAACTATGAACATAAAGGTCGCCGATATGATCAACATTCAACCCATATGGTTCAAGGCACTTGAAGGAAAAGACTGGGCTGAGGACGATGTGGATATCTATGGCATCCAGGCCAATGCCAAAATTAAGACCATTACGATCGGTGGCTATGGACTCTACTACAACATGAATAGTTATCCTTTTACGGTGGGCACTGCAGTTGGCGCACCAGTAGCTGGTGTTCCAACCCTTTATGGATTAGTCCAAGGCACATACCAATCCGGCATGTATTGGTTAGGTGCCTATGCTGATGGAAAAGCGGGTCCAGTTAATATCAACTTTGACTTCATCTACAGCGGGGGAAAGGTTGAGCGAAATCCTCAAAATGTAGTTGGGCTTACCGCTCCTTTTCCGGATGTGAAGTATAGCGGCTGGGCAACACGCGCAAAGATCGACTTCCCATGGGAGAAGTTCAACTTTGGAGTGGTTGGGATGTTTGCTTCAGGGGCTGATGCGAAGAAGACTTCAGCCAGTGGGCTCCCAGGTACAACAGTTGCGTATGGGGCTGGGGGTTTTGGACCGTATGGTGCAACGTTTAGCACAAAAAACAAAGCCTTTGTTGTACCCCCTGGCTCAGAACAGGGGGCGATTTTCCAAGAAGCCATGGTTGTCTATAACAGCATCTTCGGAGATTCCGAACCTCTGGGTATCGGCACCAATGCCAACTATAATGCCCTGAGCAGAGGCGGTATTGGCGGAACCGCAATGGCAAAGCTCTACACCAGTGTCAAGGCAACGCCGTGGTATAAAATCACTCTGCAGGGACTCTATGTTTGGGATACCACGAAGAATGGAAACACCTTTGGTAATGCCGTGAAGATGACTGGATTGTTGAGGGATGACAAAGACGTCGGCTTTGAGTTAGATCTAATCAATGATATAGACATTTACAAGAATCTCACATTTAGCTTCGGTGGAGGTTACCTCTGGGCTGGAGATGCAATGAATCTGAAAGACAGAAGATATGCCGCTCCAATATATATGAACTTCGAACCGAAGAATCCATGGGTCATCGCCACCAAACTCCTCTTCACCTTCTAAAGGAAGGCTATAAAAAAAGGCGGCCCTTTGGCCGCCTTTTTTTATCCAACAGGCTGCTGAAAAAGTCATTTTGCGGCCTGTAATGGTCATTCCTGCAGAAGCAGGAATCCAGAAGAAAATCTGAAATGAAGAAATTCCTGGATACCCGCTTTCGCGAGTATGACAGAACGATCGGGTTTGTTCCCAAGATTGGCTCATGTTCATTGGGATCACATTTCGCCTTATTTTGCTTCGCCTGAAGGCGAGGGGTTTCCACCCTCGCCGATGGTGACACCAAGCACGGTCATTTAAACGCTATTCCACAGGGCAAAAAATAATTTGCCTTAACTTTTGAAATGCAATATATCATTATCTCATTAAAGAAATTCAATACTTGGAGAAAGTATACCCCGTTAGAAATAGGTTACTAAAGGGAACTCCTTGGGAATAATGGAAAATTTCTAATGGGGCAAGCAGCGGGGCTTTCTAACGGGGTATATATGGGGGATGTATACGTAGAAATTATAGTGGAAAATTTTCGTGATAGGGTGTTATCTGAAAGTGGTTATTTAGAAACAGGGAAGGTGCGTGCCGAAAAGGTAAAGGTCTTAGCAGATTCGGGTTGCACGATTTTAGCCCTTCCTCAAGATCTGGTTGAACGATTGGGGCTTACAATTAAGAGAGAAGGAGGAATCGTCACCTACACGGATGAGAGAAAAGAGGAAAGACCAATAGCTGGAACTTTAACCGTGAGGGTTGGCGACCGAAGTATGGAGACCGACTGTGTAGTTGCCCCCCCTACAAGTGAACCTTTACTTGGCCAGATTATTCTGGAGCGATTAGATCTTTTAGTCGACTGCAAAGAGGGAAAACTTATTCCAAGGCCAGAATCCCCCTATCTCCCAATGCTAAAGTTAAAATAGTGACTTGATGTAAACCCCGTTAGAAATAATGCCCCGCTGCAGAGCAGCGGGGCATTATTTCTAACGGGGTAAAGTTGAGAAGGCCGATCTGTGCCTGGTATCTTTATTCCAAAGTCTAGCCAAAGATATTTGAAATTTTTCTATTCTGGATTCCCATTCCCCGATCAGGTCGAGGACAAGTTTCACGGGAATGACACCATGTTGGTTGCCTTGTCATTCCTTCGGAAGCAGGAATGACACTATAGAGTCTCAAAATTTGCCTTGGGGCCATTGGGGCGACATTTATGACGCCCCCGTCATTACCCAAAAAGATTCTGGACTTCATTATCAATTTCGATATAATATAATTTAGCAAGTTGTGGGGATAAGAATTGAAATTACCCAACATTGATAGGGCATTTATTCCACAGGAAAAAATAGCAGGATACCTTCTTTCATTCAAGCGCCGTGATGGCCGTAGCAAAGCAGAATTTTTTATGAAACTCGGATTTACAACTGACGTTTGACAGGATCTCGCTAAAGCCCTTTTGAAGCATGCCGATGATAATGAAGTTGTCAAGATCGAAGATTCTCCGTTCGGGACCCGCTATATCATTGAAGGGGAAATTGTTACTCCGATTGTTACAATGTCATTCTTCGGCTAACGCCTTAGAATGACATTGTAACAAGGCCACGAAGTAGGAGGGGATGGGTATGGACATTTTAATGAGAAAAGAAAAGCTTACAAATATTTTAAAGCGGCATGGGGTGAAAGTGGCTTACGTTTTTGGTTCGCAAAAAGATGCCGGAATCTCCTTTTTAAATGAAAATGTCCCGATGATTGACGAAAGGGCCGACCTGGATATAGGGGTGTTATTTGAAAGGCTCCCTGAAGACATTTTCGAAGCCTATGGTGAACTTTACGCTGACCTTTCTATCTTTTTTGATCCCTTTAAGATTGACCTTGTATTATTTCAGGAGACAAGCATCCTTTTCCAATATGAAGCGATAACGGGAGAGATTGTTCATTGCGATGATGAATTATTACTCGAAGAGTATGAGGAGAGATTAATAAAAATGGCTTCGGATTTGTCATCCAAGAAAATTGTTTTTGAAAAGGATTTTTTAGAGGCTATTAAAGATGGTTATTTCGAAATTGCACATAGATAGGTTAGAAAAGAACCTTTCCCTGATACAGGAGTTTCTCTCTGGATTGAGAGGGCTTTCCATGATGGCAGAAGAGGATTTTCTCTCGGACAAAAGGAATCCTGCCGCTGCAGAGAGTTATCTGAGGCGCTCCCTGGAGTCGGTCTTTGATAAGGGCTTATGAAATCCTGAAACAACCCATGAAACAAGTTCAGGGCATGGTTCAGGATGACAGAATGGGACTTTTTACGAAACCATCATATTTTGTAGGGGCGTGATTTATCACGCCCGCTAATCGGGTTCTACATGATAGATGGGGTGAATAATTCACCTTGACTTTTGATATACAATATACCATGATTTCTTCAAATCCTCCCCGGAGATAAACCTTTAAAATCTTTATCAGAGAGCTCTTCATATTTTTAGATTTTTCCAGAGCTCTCCCCGTAGGATTTGACATCTTTTAAAAATTTGATAATATATCATTCATATCATCACCAAAATTAATAGAAGAAGGAGCATTCATGATTCGAAACAGAAAAAATCTTTTATTTCTATTTGTTTTTTTAACAGCTCTCTTATTTCTTATGACCTCCTGCGCTAATCTTCCTTTTATTGGGAAGAAGAAGGATGAAAAGGTTGAAAAAATTCCAGAAGGAAAAACAGTGAAAGTGGAGGGAATGGAAAAAGTAAAGGGGGTTAATCCTCCCAAGGCAGAGACTCCCCCTTCCAAAAAACCATCTACGCCAACCACTCCTACAAAGAAAGAGGGAGAAACCAAAGTCGCTTCAACTCCCCCGAGACCTTTTTACAGTCCTTCCCTTCCCTTCTTCCAGATGGGGTTTAAGAGAAAGGTGGCTATCTTAGACTTCGAGAATAATACGAGTTACAAAGATGAGAAGATTGGAGAGGCCGTTGGTAAAAAGCTTTCTGATAAATTGGAGGCAACCCAGCGGGTGGTAACGCTGGATAAGATCGTTGTCTCAGAGATGTTAAACCGGGAGGGTTTTAAATTCGAAAACTTTTCAGATCCAACGGTAATGAAGCGTGCCCACCAATCCTTAGGAATCCAGGCATTCGCCCTGGGGACGGTGACAGATGTAAGCCTCCTTTCATCTAAAGCCTCTGAAACCTCAGATGAGGAAGTTGCTTTTGCTACCTCAAAAGTGGAAATCCGTCTCTTCGATGCCTCTACCGGAAACCTGCTGAAAACCTTCATTGGAAGAAGCCCCATCTTCGGCACCAAAGAGACAGGAGAGTACAGCCGGGGGAAGGCTGTGATCAAAGCGATTGATTTCGGTCTGGATGACATCCTGGAAGGATTCCTTCGCCAACTCGACCTCCTGGATTGGACCACCACCATCGCAAAGGTCGAAGGAGAGAATATCTACCTCAATGCTGGCAAACTATCCGGTATCCGGATTGGAGATACTTTAGAGGTCTTTGAACCCGGGAAAGAGATCATCCATCCCACCACAAACCTCTCCCTCGGATGGACCACTGGTAAATTAAAAGGAGCTGTGAAAGTCACCGACCTATTCGGTGTGGATGCCGCCGTGGGACAGATGGTTCAAGGCGCCGGGTTCAGTTCGAATGATGTAGTAAAATCCACAATCAAATAATCGTGTCTGTGTTCGTGACTCGTGTCCGGATGACTCGCTATTGAGTTAACACAACTTATCTTCTAAGGTGAGTAGGGCCGGCCCTCCCTGCCTACCGGCAGGCAGGCACAGAGGGGCTCCCCTACAGGTCTTCTGAGCTCTAATATTATTTGAAATCCCCTTGCCTTGTCATATCAAACACCCATTTTTCTTTCCTAATCATATCCTTTTGTGTTACTCTGGAAAAACAAGATTTGGATTTTCATGAGTATTATTAAAAGAAAGGTTGGGCCTCTCGACCGCTATGCCTGCCTGCCGCAGGCAGGCGCTATGCCCTCTGCGCCATGCAGTAGTAAACCCCGTTAGAAATTCCAGCGGGGCATTATTTCTAACGGGGTAAAAGGAGCTAAAGATGCGTCTTCCTAAATTTGAATACCTGGAACCGAAGACTCTTAAAGAGGCAGCCAAAGCTCTCGCCTCAGACACGAAAGGATCTGTTCTCATTGCAGGAGGAACTGACCTTCTCGTCAACATGAAACACAGGGTCATCCAGCCCAAGCAGGTCATCAATCTCAAGGCCATTCCAAAATTAGCTTATATCTCAAATGGAAAGAGTGGATTGAGGATTGGAACTTTGACCACCCTCCATGAGATCGCCTCTTCTTTGGTGATTCAAGAGAGATTCCCCATCCTTTGCCAGGCTGCCGGAGAAGTTGGGGCTTATGCCCATCAGGCCATGGGCACCTTGGGTGGAAATCTCTGCCAGGGGAATCGGTGTCGGTTCTATAATCAATCCGCCTTTTGGAGAGGGGTGAAGTCTCCCTGTTACAAGGCAGGAGGGAGTGTCTGCCATGTGGTCCCTGCCCGTCCGGCAGGCGGGCGGAAGTCTAAGGAATGCCATTCCACTTATTGCGGTGACATGGCTCCTGTGCTTATCGCCTTGGACGCTCAGGTCAGGGTTGTAGGCCCTAATGGAGAACGGGTCCTTCCTCTCAGTAAACTTTATACCCACGATGGGAAAAGGCCTCTCTCGCTAAGAAAAGGAGAAATTCTGAAGGAGATTCTTCTTTTCTCTCCCTCTGGAAAAACTCTTTATCTCAAATGGAGGCGGAGGGAGTCCATTGAATTTCCTATTGTCTCTTTAGCTCTCCATATTGAAAAAGGTGGGAATGAACGAATCCAAAAGGCAAGGATTATCTTTAGTGCAGTGGGTTCTGGACCCGTAGAGACTTTGGAAGCAGAAAAGATGCTTAAGAATGCATCTCTTGACGATCAAATGATCGAGAAGATTTCAGATCAGGCGATCAAGGAGATTTCGCCAATGCGGACCTCCATTTACTCTCCTGCCTATAAGAGGAAGATGGCAGGAATTCTGTTAAAACAAGCATTGGAAAAAATTAATACAAACGCATTATATCTTTTGTAGGGCAACCCTTCAGGGTTGCTTTAAGCAAGGCTAAAGCCTTGCGCTACATGTTAAATGATTTTTGCGTTTGTATTAGTTCGTAGTTCGGAGTAGTAAGTTCGGAGTAACTCAACCCTTTAGGGCTGAATCTGATCAGGGCTCCTGCGGCAGGGCCCTGAGTTACAGTTTTGGTCTGTTTTGTAACTCAGCCCTTTAGGGCTGACTTAATGAAAGGGGTTCTTTATGAAGCGCATCCTTAAACTTCACGTGAATGGCGAAGAGTTTGAAGTCCTCACAGAAATCCACAAAACCCTTCTTGAGGTTTTGAGAGAGGATCTGGGCCTGACAGGAACAAAACGAGGTTGCGATTTGGGCACCTGTGGAGCATGCACCGTCCTGATCGAGGGGAAGCCTTATCTTTCTTGCCTGACTTTAGCCGTTGATGTCCAGGGAAAAAAGATTGTCACCATTGAGGGTCTTGCTCAAGATGGAGAACTCCATCCTCTTCAGAAAGCATTTGTCGAAAAGGGGGCCATTCAGTGCGGATTCTGTACTCCCGGGATGATTCTCACGGCCAAGGCCTTTCTCGATGAAAACCCTCATCCATCAGAAGGAAATGTAAAGAAAGCAATTTCTGGGAATCTCTGCCGTTGCACCGGCTATGTGAAGATTGTGGAAGCGATTTTATCTTCAATTTCTTCCCCTCCCCCTCAGATAGGGGAGGGTGGGGGTGAATAACGAGATTTAGTACCCCCTCCCCTTCATCGTTCGACTGAGCTCACGACGAAGTCCCCTCCCGCCAGGGGAGGGGAGAGTTTATGTTGGTGTTATTTTTTAAATGAGGAGATTTTTATGAATAAACTGGATGTGGTTGGAAAGAGAGAACCCATGCTCGACGCATGGGAGAAGGCAACTGGCCGAGCACGATTCACAGACGACCTCACTCTGCCAGGGATGCTTTATGGAAAGATATTGAGAAGCCCTCTTGCCCATGCGAAGATTCTTCATGTTGATCTTTCCGAAGCAGAGAAAGTGGTTGGAGTCAAGGGGGCGATCAGCGGAAAAGATATCCCAAAGAAAAAGTATGGCATTGTTCCCATGGCAAAGGATGAATATGCCCTCGCCATTGACAAAGTGCGCTATATCGGGGATGAGGTAGCGGCTGTGGTCGCCACATCCCTGGATGCAGCAGAGGAGGCGATCTCAAAGATCCGGGTGGATTATGAAGAACTCCCTCCGGTCTTTGACCCCATCGAAGCCATGAAACCCGAAGCTCCCATCATTCACGATGAAGTTCCGAATAATGTGAGCGCTTCCATCCGAAAGGAATTTGGAAATGTGGAGAGGGCCTTTCGTGAATCGGATTTTCTTTTTGAAGAGTCCTTTGAGACTCAGGCTGTCAATCATTGCCCTCTCGAACCCCAGGCTGCCCTGGCCATGGCGGATCCTTCTGGAAAGGTCACTTTGTGGTCTTCCACTCAGATTCCTTTTTTTCTCAGGAGGAATCTGGCGACCACCCTCGACATCCCTGAAAGTAAAGTCCGCGTGATCAAGCCAAAAGTGGGAGGAGGATTTGGTCAGAAAATCGACCTCTATGCCAAGGATTTTTGCGCTGCCTTCTTTGCTACGAGAACAGGCAAGCCCGTTAAGTTTGTTTATGAACGTGAAGAAGTCTTCACCTGCACTCGACAACGACATCCCATGCATATTCAACTCAAGACCGGGATGAGAAAGGATGGAACCATCCTGGCCCAACAGTTCAAGGTGATTGCCGATGGCGGCGCTTATAATAGTACTGCTCCTCTGATGATTACCCTGGCTTGTTATTTCATCATGCTTCCCTACCGACTCGAAAATCTCCTTTTTGAAGGCTACCATGTTTACACTAATAAGCCTGTTGGGGGCGCTATGAGGGGACATGGAATTCCTCAAGTCCGTTTTGCTGTAGAAACGCAGCTCGATAGCATCGCTGAAAAGATGGGGATCGATCCACTGGACCTCCGATTGAAGAATGCCTTTCAATCTGGAGAACCCCATCCTGCAAAGCTTTTAGTCCAGACCTGTGGATTCAGCGATACTTTAAAGATGGCAGCAGAAGGGATCGGCTGGAAAGAGAAGAGAGGGAAACTTCCATTTGGCAGAGGAGTGGGCCTTGCCGGCGCCAGTTTTCCAAGCGGGGTAAGCAATATGAGCCACATCTCTTCAGGTGCCATTGTAAAGATCGAACGGGATGGTTCCATTACCCTTTTAACGGGCGCTGCAGATATCGGCCAGGGCGCTGAGACGGTCATCTCTCAGATCGCTGCAGAGGAACTAGGTGTTCCTTTAGAGGACATTCGAATCACTGCGGCCGATACAGAAATTACTCCCCTCGATCCCGGAACATTTGGCAGCGGCGTTACACTGCGCGCAGGCAATGCGGCTAAAATGGCTGCTCAAGCAGCGAAAGAAAAACTCTTAGAGGCCGTGGCTGAAAAGATGGAAGTTAAAATCGTGGAACTGGAATCAAAGAATCGCCGAATCTATGTCAAAGGAAGTCCTGAAAGAGGAATGTCCATACAAGAAGCCATTAAATTCTATCAATATTCGGACCGCCCCATGCCTATCATTGGTCGAGGTTCTTACCAGCCTCCGGCTAAAGAACCGACAACCCTTCTTAAAGAAGACGGAAATTTTTCTCCTGCCTATTCTTTCATGACCCAGGCCGCCGAGGTAGAGGTGGATGTAAAAACAGGAAAGGTAAAAGTCTTAAAAATGGTGGCCAGCCACGACTGCGGGAGGGCCATCAATCCCATGCTGGTCGAAGGCCAATTGGAAGGGTCCGTAGTCGGAGGAATGGGCCAGGCGCTATATGAAGAGGTGATTACAGAGAAGGGACAAGTTCTAAATCCCTCCTTTTTAGATTATGGTATTCCAACTGCCATGGAAGTCCCTTCGATTACTTCTGTGGAGGTTGAGACAAACGATCCTGAAGGCCCCTTCGGGGCTAAAGAATCCGGTGAAGGAACCCAGTTGGCCCCTGCGCCTGCCATCATCAATGCAATTTATGATGCCATTGGAGTGAGATTTAAGAGTCTTCCAGTCACACCGGAAAAGGTCCTGGAAGCCTTGCGTGGAAAGGAGAAGCAGAGGGTAAATCAATGTCAAACCAATTCCAAAAATACCGTAACTCAAGGCTTTAGCCTTGAATAAAATCAACCCTAAAGGGTTGAGTTACCGATGATGTCAGAAACATTTTTTCTGAGGAGATAAACGAATGTCAGAATAGCCTCTGCATTCTTTTCAACCGCTTCAAACCCACTGCCCAATTCCTTCAACCTTTTTGTTCTCTCTTCAATCGTCCTGATCTCTAAATCCATTGCCTTCAGATCGTATTCCATCATTTTCTCCTTTACCCTATTGTTGTATTAAATTCTGCCAATAGAGTGTCATTGCGAACCCTTCGCTTTTGTCATTCTGAGCGAAGCGAAGAATCTCGTTAATTAGCTCAGGGTAAACTCCGTGAAGCAATCTCATAAGATTGCCACGCCTGCGTGCCGTAACGCCTCTTGCCGCAGGCGGGCACTTCGGCGTGCAGGCACGTCGCTTCGCTCCTCGCAATGACAACTTTCTTTTGACGTTCACGATCATACCTCCAGTCAATGCAGTATGATCTTCATGCAACAACCGATAGGCAGTCCCGCTAAGGCGGGATTGTCCTGCACCGCATTTTCGCCGAGGCTGGACTTCGTCGTGAGCTCAGTCGAACGAAAGCCTCGGCTATCCGTGAAGCCCCGTCCTGAGCTTCACTTCCTCGTCAAGTCCTTAAACCTTGAAGATTTTAAAGTATAACGGGGAAGTCCCCCAGACTTAACAAACTCGATTTCAAAGGTCAGGTTCGACCTGATCTTGAGTTTCTCCTTGATGCGGGATCGGAGCTCCTTATATTGGCCTTCACCGATCGAGGGATCAAACTCCACTCTGAGGGTGAGAACTGGCATCACCTCTTCCTGAGTTAATATGGTTTCAAATTCCACCACTTCTGGAAATTGGGACCGGATCACCTCTTCCACGATGCTTGGGCTAAAAAAGACTCCTCGAATCTTCCTGAGATCATCCACCCGGCCTCCAATCTGATCGACCCGGATGGAAGTCCGGCCACAAGGACAGGGATCCTCCGTCCTCACCATAATGTCTTTCAAGTTGAACCGGATGAGAGGAATACACCTACGGCATAAGGGAGTAATGACTGCAACTCCCTTCACCCCTGGAGGAATTGGCTTTGACATTGTCTCAAGGTCCACCATTTCAAACAAGAAATAGGGCTCGATCACATGCATCCCTTTCTTTTGGGAACACATCCCTGCCCATCCACCTGGTTCTGTCCCACCGATGTGGTCGTACACATCAGCCCCCCACTCCTCTTCGAGGCGAAGTCGTGTCGATTCCGGCATGGGTTCACCAGCGCAGATCATCCTTTTAATATGAAGGTCTCGTTTGGGATTAATTCCCATCTCCTTTGCCACCTCTATCATATGTAGGCCATACGTAGGTGTGTTCATCAATGCCGTCGCCCGAACATCCTTCATCTTCTGGATGCGAGCTTTTGTCTCGAGCCCTCCTCCAGGAACGACTTCACACCCCAACTTTTCAGCGGCATAGTGTCCCTGCCAGAAAGCGATATAGACATTATAGACGAAAGGCAAAAAAACTCGGTCTGTTGAACGAAATCCTGCTGCATAAAGGATGGAACACCAGATCTCTACACATAATTGCCAGCTTTCATAGGTGTCTGGAAAGAAGACAGGCTTTCCAGTCGTCCCTGAGGTTTGATGAAATACAGATAATTTTTCAGGAGGCACGGCCAGGAGGTCGCCATAAAGAAAAGGCTCCTTCCCTTCCTGAGCCTCTCTGAGTTCATCCTTCTCGGTCATGGGAACCTTTGCGATATCTTCAAGAGTCCGGATATCCTCAGGTTCAATCCCATGGAGTTTCCGCTTATAAAAGGGAGAACCCTCTTTCGCCCATCGGAGAGCTTCTCTGAACCGCTTTAGCTCAATCTCCATCAGCCTCTCTCTCGGCAACGTCTCCATGATTGGGTTCCAATACTTTTTATCTTCTTCACGTGTTTTCATAACCAAATCTCCTGTGAATCTAACCATGCCTTTGGTTTATTCTTTCTAATGCTTTCGAAAATTAATCCCTCCTGACCTCCCTTTAGAAAAGGGAGGAATGAAGTACCCCGCAGCAGCCGCCGGCCCAGAGGGAGCTGCGGGGCATCCAATTCTCTAAAGAACTTTCCTCCCCCTTGATGGGGGAGGATTAAGGTGGGGGTGATGATAAGATAAATTCCCCCCTCACCTCTCCGAGCCATAAGCTCTTCCGAGCCGGAGGCCTAACCCTCTTTCCCCAGAGGCTGTGTCACAATGAGGGGAATGGCATGTTTGTCATTCTGAACGAAGTGAAGAATCTCATGGAGTCAATAAGTTAGAAAACAGAGATTCTTCGGCTAACGCCTCAGAATGACATTGTGACACAGTCTCCCAGGGGAGAGGGGAGGCCATTCATCCTCCCAGCAGAGCTGGGGGGTATTCTGGCACATTTTGATAAAATCTCCTCCTTTAGTAAAGGAGGATGGAGGGGGATTAAGTGATTCATAAATTCATTTACGTTATAGACAAATATTCTTGGAAGTAAATTTGGTGATTTATGTAGCCGCAACCTTCAGGTTGCGCTATTTTCGCTCCGGTGATACCGGAGCGGCTACCATTGATGGTCTGTAATGGTATTTTGGAATCGCTCTACTATCATTTAGCCTTTATACCGGTGCCTTCTGAATCGAACAGAGTTGAGATTTCATCTGAGGGTAGCCCATGATCGGCTCCCGGCAATGGACATCCGTCAAGAGGTTAACATTCGCTTCTCCAGGCCATCCATGGGGAATGCTGACCACCCCCTCCATCATCTCCTCGGTCACCAGTGCTTTGACTCGGATTTGACCACGATTCGATTCTACGATAATAGAATCTCCATCTTGAATTCCATATTTTTCTGCCGTTTTCTTATGAATCTCTGCAAAGGGTTCTGGGCTCTTCTCTTTAAGACCTTGAATGTTTCGATGCTGGGTATGCGTATAGTAAAGGATTCGAGCGCCTGTTGTGAGAATCAGAGGATACCTCTGAAACAATTGGGGGTCTCCCAAAGGACTCTGATCGGGTTCCCGGTAGGTAGGGAGAGGATCAAAACCTGCCTTCTCAAAGGTTTCAGAATAGATCTCGATCTTTTTTGAGGGAGTGGAAAAACTTTTCACTTCATACCCCTCCATCCCATATTTCTTCGGCATATAATAAGCCCCGGCGACCTTTTCTTCCTTTAACTCTTTGTATCTCAACCCACTCGGTTTTAATTCAAGTTCCACCACTTCTTCATCGGTCTCCCATGGGAAAAATTCTCCCAAACCGATCTTCTTGGCCAAATCCTTCCAGAACATGAATTCCGATCTGCTCTCATAGAGAGGCTCAATCGCTTTTTTTCTCAGCATCAAGTAAGGCATCCCATGACAAACATTGTAGCTATAAGCGAGCCCATTCTTTTCGAGATGAGTACATCCAGGGAGCACATAGTGGGCAAGTTCAGCAGTCTCCGTCATGAATAAATCGTGGACCACCAAAAGTTCGACCTTCTTGAGCGCCTCTCTGAAGGCGTTCGAATCTGGCATGCTCACGACAGGATTCCCTCCTGTCACAATCAGGGCTTTGATCACATTAGGAACACTATCGGGAAAACAGACCACCTGTCCGAAAGGGCTTTTCCTTCCCAAAAAATCATAGAAGAGGGTGTAGTCATTGGCCCCAATGGGTGTCCTCTCTATAGGAATCCCTAAACCTGTTAATGAAAGTCTGGGACCAATCACCCAACCTCCAGGGTTGTTAATGTTACCTGTAATCGTTTGAAGAATGGCAAAGGCACGGCTATTCTGCGTCCCGTTTGCCGTCTGGTCTTGTGTATTTGTTCCCTGAAAAATACTTGCACTTTCAGCCGTGGCGTAGAGCCGGGCGAGTTTTTTGATGTCTTCAGCCGGAACCCAGGTTATTTTTTCTGCCCATTCCGGCGTGTAAGGCTCAATATGGGGAACTAAACGATCAAATCCATAAGTCCACTTCTCCACAAAATCCTTATCATACAGATTCTCTTTGATGATGACATGCATTAAGGCGAGGGCGAGAGCTCCGTCTGTCCCGGGACGAATGGGTAGGTACATTTCGGCCTTTTTCGCAATAGAAATTCTCTTAGGATCGATCACCACCAGTTTTGATCCTTTTTCCAGATTTTCTCGAAGCGCTATGTGTAATGGAAAATCAGATTGCTCGGGATTGTGACCCCACAACACATAAAGCTTCGTATTCATCTCTTCAACAGGGTATTTTCCAAAGGTCATCTGCCTTGCACGGATGCGCATGCGGTAGCAGATCCCCTCGACTGAGATGAAGTTCGGACTCCCAAAAGCCCCTTTAAACCTCTGAGCCAGCTCCATCATCTCAAGGTTCTCCACCCCGATGGAACCGGAAAAGATGCTCAGTATTTCCGGCCCGAATTCCTTTTTCAGCCTCTGCAATTTATCAGCAATTTCTGATAGGGCATCGTCCCATGTCACCCTCTCCCATTTTCCACTCATCTTTTTCAAAGGATACTTGAGACGGTCGGGATGATAGACCAGTTCCATGGCCCTCGCTCCCTTGGGACAGAGCCGCCCTTTATTCAAAGGATGATCCTTAAGCCCCTTTACTTTTGTGATCCTACCCTCTTGGACCAAAACATTCATGCCACAACTGTGGTAACAAATCGTACAATCTGTGGCGACCCATCTCGATTTTGAATCTTCCATCTGCGTTATCCTCCATGGGAGATCATTTGGATCTCTCTTAGACGCTTAGCGAAATGATATCAACAAAAGATTGTCGATAAATCGTAGGGGCGGCCCTCTGCGGCCGCCTTTTCGGGAGCCCACAGAGGGGCTCCCCTACCCGTCTCCTCGGTCATTCCCGTGAAAACGGGAATCCAGAACCTTCAAAGAAAAGATTGGATTCCTGCTTCCGCAGTAATGATGAAGAAAGAAGTTGCCCCGAAGGGGCCCCCTCCTGCAGGCGAAGTCCCGAAAGAGGCGTAGATTCTAACATTTTATCTAATCATAAAAAACGAAAAGTGTCATGAATTTATTTCAGCATCTCATAGAATCAAGAAACTCCGAGACCCTGAAACAACCCATGAAACAAGTTCAGGGCATGGTTCAGGGTGACAGAAAAGGGCTTTTTCAGAACTCTCTTAAAAAAGCTTGACAGAGACTTAAATTTTTGTTTAAATTTCCTTTGAGATTCAAAAGACCTTAAAAATTTATAAGGAGGTGTGCCATGAAAGGTAAAAGACTGTTAGGGATGATAACTTTTTTGGCTATCTTTGGTCTTATTTTTGCGACAACAAATACCCTGATGGCGCAGAAATTTCCTGAGAAGATCATTATCGGTCATCCAGAAGGGATGTCGGGAACCTATGCCAAGGCAGGGGAACAGGCCATAGGAGGAGTAAGGGCGTGCATCAATTGGGTGAACCAGGCCTATGGAGGTGTGAAGATAGGCGGGAAAAAAGTTCCTCTCGAATATAAATACTACGATTGCGAATCCAAAAAGGAAGGCGTAACCAGTCTGATCGAGCGTCTGATTACAGTGAACAAAGTCAATGTCGTCTTTGCTCCTTATAGTTCAGGACTCACCCTTTCAGGAGCCCCTGTGGCCGAAAAATACAAGATGCTCTATATGGACCATGGCGGTGCCAGTGACCGCATCTTTCAGCAGGGATATAAATACATCGTTCAAACCATCGGTCCGGGCACCCGATATCATATGGGTACACTTGATATGATTCGCAAGATCGATCCCGCGGCCAAAAGAGTGGCCTTGGTTTATGAGGATGATGAATTTTCCAGGATGGTTCAAAAGGGAGCAGAGGGACACGCTAAGAAGTTAGGATTTGAGATCGTCTTCAATCGCACTTATCCGGGAAAGGTAACTGACCTGACACCCGTGCTCTCTGACATGAAGGCGGCAAAGCCAGAAATAGTGATCGGTGGAGGACACTATGAAGACGGCCAGCTCTTCTGCCGACAGATGGGAGACCTCGATATCAATGTGAAGGCCCTTTCACTGGTTGCTTCCGCAACCTTACCAGCCTTTCACGATGCTCTGAAGAGTTTAGCAGAAGGGGTGATGGGCCCTTCACATTGGGAATACGGTGTGACATACTCTGTCGAAGAAGCTAAAAAAGTTAACCTGAGGTGGATTGGTCCAAGCCAAGATGAGTTCGTGAAGTTGTTCAAGGAGGCCCTGGGGAAGGATGTTATACCCGACTATCATGCGGCTGAGGCCGGAGCTCAGGTGTTGGCATACGTATTGGCTGTAGAAAAGGCCAATGGGGCTGATCCCACCGCAGTGAGGGCTGCCCTTGGGGAGCTCAAGTTCATGTCTTTTTATGGAGCCTGGGACGTGGATGATACAGGGCTGCAGGTCGGCCACTCAATGGTGGACATGCAATGGCAGGGCGGCAAAAGGGTCATTATCTGGCCTCCGGAGGCCGCAACAGGTAAGCTCTATTACCCAATGCCCACTTTTGGTGATAAAGCAAAGGGGAAGATGGCAGTGCCGAAATAGCATAGAAGTTCAAACTTGAAGGAGAGAATGCCGCAAGAAGCTCTCCTTTCTGCTGGTAAAAAACAGGGGAGGAGAGCTTCTTATTTTCAGCAATTTGTAGGAAAGGAAAGAGATGATCGGAGCACAGTTAACAGGAAATTTAATGCAAGGATTGATCCTCGGTGGGATCTATGGCATGGCCACCATGGGTCTGAGTCTGATCTTCGGGGTTTTACGGGTGGTCAATGTTGGACATGGCGCCTTTATCATGGTTGGGGCTTTTATTACCCTTTGGATATTTACGGCCTTTGGGTTAGCTCCAGTGATCGCCATCCCCGTCGCCTTAATTGTAGGTATGGCGATTGGATTTGTCTTCTTCTATTTGGTCATGCGAAGATTGATCAAGGCCCCCGAGCTCGCCTCTCTCTTAGCTACCTTTGCAATAGGGATTCTTCTAGAAGAAATTGCAAAACTCATCTTTGGGTCTGAATTTCGGGGCTATAACTGGGCTGTGGGAAAGATCATCCTTCCCATCACCGTCTTTCCCATGAGTAAGATCTACGCCTTCATCGGCAGCATAGCCATCGCCCTGCTTCTCTACATATGGTTTAAAAAGACCAGGGCAGGAACAGCGGTGCGAAGCGTGGTGGAGGACAGCGAAGGGGCAAGGGTATGCGGAGTGAATGTGGGCTGGGTCTATGCTTTAAGCTTTGCCATCGGGATCGGGCTAACTGTCACAAGTGGCGTCCTCCTGACGATGTTCATTCCAGTGGGCATTAATCCTTACATGGGAGGAGGATATACCCTCAAGGCCTTCGTGATTGCCGTGTTGGGCGGGCTCACCTCACCTTATGGTGCCTTTTTTGGTGGGTTGATATTCGGCCTCATAGAAAATGGGTCCTATACCCTATTCGCTCTCATCCCTGGTGTGGAGGCCTTTGCAATGACTCGGTTCTTATCCTTTTTAATCCTCCTCCTGATCCTCCTGATCAAACCTACCGGACTTTTGGGGGCAAAATGAAAGGGAAAATAGTTAAATATTATCCGCTGATCCCTGTCTATATTGCTTATCTCATCCTATTTTTGATCGGAATCAATGTTCCAGGGATGTGGCAGCTCGTCGCCCTGCTTGCCTTCTATTGTGCTATTGGACAGGCTTTCAATATATTCCTTGGAATGACCGGTTATGTTGATTTTGGTTACGTTGCCTTTATGGGCGTCGGCACCTATGGGATGGCATTGAGCATTTCCCATCTGCACCAAGTTCAATGGCTTGGGATGGGAATTATCGTCATCGGACTCCTCCTCGCCTTAGTCATGGCAAGTCTTCTCTCTATAGCTGTGGGTGCAGTGGCCCTGAGGCTCAGGGGGGCCTATTTTGCCATCGCCACCATCGGAGTAAACGAGGGGTTCAGGTTTCTCATTGAGGGGGCAAAGATTTGGGGCGGTTCAGAGGGGATTATCTTCTCCGGCCAGCTTACTCAAGCCTTTGGCAGGGAGACAGCCAGTGCCCTCTCCACACTATGGGCTGATATCTTCCTCTTTTTCATCGCTGGCATCGCCGCCCTGATCACCATTTATTATATGAGAGGCAAGATTGGATATGCCTTGACCGCTTTGAGGGAGGATGAGGATGCCGCCAAGGTCATGGGGATCAATGTGACCAAATACAAAATCATCGCCTTCATCACCAGCGCCTCACTGGCTGGGTTGGTTGGCGCTGCGGCCTGGGCTCTCAAGCTGACCTATGTCTTTCCACCGCAAGTCTTCGAAATTCACTATACGGTGGAGTGTATCATTATTGTCCTCCTCGGTGGAGCGGGTACCCTTCTCGGTCCTGTGGTTGGAGGGCTCGTCTATGGGTTGACCAAATATTGGCTCACCGTGATCGTGCCTGGATTTCAACTTCTTATCTTCGCACCGATCATCATCGTCATTATCGTGGCCTTTCCTGAGGGGATCGTCGGTGTTTTAAAGCGAAAGTTCAAGGGCACGACATTCAAGAAGTTCATCATATAGGTGAACCCCGTTAGAAAGTCTTTGACTTTACAACGGAGAGGCTCATTCACCCTGTTAGAGAAAGTCTCTAACAGGGCAAGCAGGGCATTAAACTCCGTGTTCGCTCTAAAAGGCCTCTTGCCCGGAAGGCCTCCGGCCCGGAGGGAATTATATATTCACCCCGTAAGAGACCAAAGGTCTTACGGGGTTCATCCCGCTGTAAGCCCCGATAGAAGCGAAGCTTCACACGGGGCAAGTAGCGGGGCTTTCTAACGGGGTGAAGGAGATGACCTTATTAAAACTTGAAAATGTCACGAAACGGTTTGGTGGCCTCACGGCGGTAAACAAAATGAGCTTTGAAATTGAGCAAGGGGAATCGATCGCCATCGTGGGGCCCAATGGCAGTGGAAAGACCACCCTTTACAATGTGATCAGTGGAGTCTATTTCCCAGAAGAAGGAGAGGTTATCTTTGAAGGCAAGAACATCACTCATTTGCCGCCATATAGAAGGGCTCCCTTGGGACTGGGACGAACCTTCCAAATCCCTCGACCTTTTAGCTCAGCCACTGTGAGGGAGAACGTCGCCGTGGGCGCTATGTTCGGAACCCTCAGCAATAAAATTGGCGTTGATGAATCCCTGGAGATAGCTGACCGTTACATTGAACTCGTAGGGCTTTCAGCTCACATTGATAAGGAGGCGGGTTCATTGACTCCTACGGAGAAGAAGTTGATGGAGATCGCACGGGCTTTAGCAATGAAGCCCAAGCTTCTCCTGATGGATGAGGCCTTGGCTGGAATGCATCCAAGGGACATTGATAAGATGGTTGCCTTTCTAAAGAAGGTAAAGGAGGAGGAGAATATCGCCATTGTCTCCATGGTAGAGCATATCATGCGGGCTGTAGCGGGATTTGCTGAAAGGGTCATTGTGATGTATCAGGGTGAAAAATTGATGGATGCAATGACCGCTCAGGCTTTGAGCGATCCAAGAGTCGTAGAGGTCTACCTGGGACATCCGCCGGAGGGAACTCATGCTTAAGGTGAACAACCTTGAATCTGGATATGGGCCAATGCAGGTATTGTGGGGGGCAAGCTTAGAGGTGAAAAAGGGTTCCATCACCTCTTTGCTGGGACCCAATGGGGTTGGGAAAACAACCCTGCTCAGAACGGTCTTCGGCTCAATTGAGCCCTGGGGTGGGAAAATCACCTATGCAGGTGAAGAGATTACACGCCTTCCAACACACAAAAAGGTGGGTCTGGGCCTCGTGCTCGTCCCTGAGGGAAGACATCTATTTGTCGGCATGAGTGTCCATGAAAATTTGATCATGGGAGCTTATTTGAAAAAGGCTCTTGAACATATCGAAGAGTCCTTAAAACTGGTTTATTCACTATTTCCAATCCTTAAAGCAAGAACCAATCAAAGGGCCGGCTCGCTCAGTGGTGGCGAACAACAAATGTTGACCATCGCACGGGCTTTAATGACAAGGCCCAGATTGATCATGCTTGACGAACCGAGTCAGGGCTTGGCTCCCAAACTTGTGTCCGAGGTTCTTGAGACGATCAAAAAGATGAAGTCCGAAATGGGCCTGACCATTCTCCTCGTCGAACAAAATGTGGAGGCATCCCTGAACGCCTCAGATTACGTTTATATTATTCATGAGGGTACGATCAAGGCAGAGGGGAGCTCAGAGAAAATAAAGGGCTCAAGGGATATCAGGGAAGCCTACCTGGGCATATAGATCCTGTTTCCGAAGTGTTCCATCTCCTTTCTGACAGTTCTTATTATTTTCCGCTTGACTACATTCCGATCAAGTCCTTTCAAATATCACACGAGTCTTCTATGGGATAATGGGAGCAAAAAACTCAAAATCACAAATGATTTTTACATAACATCACAAAGGGTTTTTTATTGACAAGAGAAGAGTGAAATGGTAGAAAGATTGACATTCAAAATTTAGCGAGGGATGTGATTGCATATCATTATAAGAAATAGTGGTGAGGTTTCTTCGGATAAATAAACTAACTAAAGGAGGGATCAAGATGAAGCGATTTTTCATTATTTTTAGTATTGTGGTGATGGGGATTTTCTTTTCAATGGCGGTGACCGAAGCACAGGTCAAACCGGGTTGGCCAAAAGCAGTGACCATAGGCTCAGCTTCTATCGGGGGAACCTATTATATCTGGATGGGAGGCTTCGCCAAATTATTGTACGATAAAATGGGAATCTCTGGTTCTGTGGAGGTAACAGGAGGAGCTGTCCATAACCCCCAACTTTTGAATGCCAAACAAATAGATTTCGGTGCTTCGACTGCCGGCGCTATGTGGGAGGGATGGACCGGAGAAGGTTGGGCTAAAGGAAAGAAGCATCAGAACATAAGGGCCATATTCCCAATGTATGCGACCTATTTCCAGATGTATGCCCTTAAGAAATCCGGAATTAAAAGCATCCATGACCTCAATGGGAAAAGTGTTGGAGTGGGTCCCGTGGGAGGGACGCCTGCGACTTACTGGCCCAAGATCCTTGAAGCAGCAGGCATAAAACCAGGGAGAATTGCCAATGCTGGATCAGCTGATCTCAACTCCCAGCTCAAAGATGGGATGCTTGATGCTAATGCACAATCGGTAGGATTACCCTGGGTGATCATCATGGAGATCGAGACCACTCATGAGATCAATGTCTTGCCTATTCCCCGGGCCGATGCTGAAAAGTTCATTGCAAAAAATCCTCTCTTTTCAACCGGAGTGATTCCAAAGGGATTCTATAAGAGCAATAAGGATTTCGATGTGGAAACCATCACCGTTTGGAACTATATGTTATGTGATAAGGATGCTCCGAGTGACTTCATTTATGAAGTTGTAAAGAAGACTTTCGAAAATATCGATATTATCATCGCCGCCCATTCCTCTGCCAAAGAAACGAAACCAGAACCGATTGTCACGAGCCCTATTCCTCTCCATCCGGGGGCGGCGAGATATTATCGAGAGAAGGGGATTAAAATCCCGGATAAATTAATCCCAAAATAGAAGGGACTTAAAATGATGAATTGTTAGACAGGATGTGCGGATGAACCATTGGAGAGAATGGTCATCCGCACAATTTTTTAAACCCTAAGTAGGATTCGAAGACAGGGGATAGTGATGAATGAAGAAAAAGTTGTTGATATAAAAGAAGTCGAAAAGAAGCTGGAAGAAATGCACATTAAAGACATTGAAATCTCTCCCGGGAGGGAGTTGAAGGGGCCTTTATACATCGCTGTCTTCATTGTGGGCCTCGCCATGAGCCTTTTCCACATTTATGTACTGACGATTCGGGCCATCGATCCCTGGTATTTCAGAACTATGCACGTCGTCTTTGCAGGGGTCTTGATCTTTGCCTTAGTCCCGGGATGGAAGAAAGCGCCTAAGGATCAAATTCATTACATCGATTACCTCTTCATTCTTCTGACCGTTGTCCCTGCGGTATATATCTTCATTGTATTTGATGAGTGGATCTACAGAGTGGGAGTCGTCCCGAATACCCTGGACTTTATATTTTCCACTCTATTTGTCATCGCAGTGGTTGAGATGGCAAGACGCACGACTGGATTACCACTGGCTATCTTAAGTGGGATTTTCATCCTTTATGGCTATTTTGGCAATTACATGCCTGGCCTCTTTTATCATAGGGGATATTCCTGGCCAAGGATGATGACCTACCTCTTCAGCCTGGATGGGATATTGAGCCTTCCTGTCCTGTCTTCTGCACACTATATCTTCCTTTTTGTCCTGTTTGGAGCATTTGTGGAGGCATCAGGAGCAGGGAAGTTTTTTGTTGATTTTGCCCGTTGTGCAGCAGGCCGTTTAAGAGGGGGGCCGGCAAAGGTCTCCATCATTTCAAGCGCTATCATTGGAACAGCCTCGGGTTCTTCAGTCGCGAATGTGGTAGTGGATGGGGTCTTCAATATCCCCCTCATGAAAGCAAGTGGTTTCCGAGCTGCAACAGCAGGAGCAATAGAGGCCATGACCTCCACAGGGGGACAGATCATGCCTCCCGTGATGGGGGCAGGGGCCTTTCTCATGGCAGAGATTCTGGGCGTGCCCTACTCTAAAGTGGCTCTGGCAGCAGTGATCCCAGCCCTAATGTATTACACCTCTTCTTATTGGATGATTGACTTCTATTCCGCCCGATCTGGATTAAAGGGGATGAAACGGGAAGAACTCCCCATCTTCAGAAAAATCATGGTGGAAAAAGGCTACCTTCTCGTCCCGATCATCGTCTTACTGATTTCTCTGATGGTGTTGATGTACTCCCCTTATCGTTCTGCCATGTATGCGATCATCTCTCTCATTATCGTGAGTTGGGTGAGCAAAGCGAGCCGAATGGGTTTTAAGAGTGTTGTCAATACGCTTGCGAAGGGAGCAAAAGGTTCGATTGAGATTGCAGCCACCTGTGCCGCCGCAGGGATTATTGTCGGCGTTCTTACCCAAACCGGATTGGGGATGAAATTTGCGATGATCATCATCAACTATTCCGGAGGGAGCCTGTTGCTCGCAATGATCTTTACCATGCTGATTGCGATCATCCTGGGAATGGGAATGCCCACAACAGCAGCTTATGCCATCTCAGCCTCGGTATTAGCACCAGCTTTGATTCAATTAAAAGTGCCTGCTCTTGCCGCTCACCTTTTCATCTTCTACTTTGCATGTCTTTCTGCCCTGACACCTCCTGTGGCTCTGGCAGCTTTTGCTGCTGCGGCCATTGCCAACGCAAAAACCTGGAACGTGGGATGGCTGGGCATGAAATTTGCTCTTGCCGGGTTTGTTATTCCTTACATGTTTGTCTATGGTCCTGCCATGGTTCTCATAGGGAGTCCAGGGGAGATAACCCTTGCTGTCATAACAGGCCTATTAGGAACGATGGCGCTGGGAGCTGCTGTTCAGGGATGGTTATTAAGAAAGGCAGGTTGGATAGAACGTGGAATTCTTTTAATTGCGGCTCTTTGTCTTATTAAACCCGGGTGGGTCACAGATTTAATCGGTCTGGGATTGCTCATTATCGTCGCTGTCTTCCAATACACAAGAATTAAGAAAAAATAGCTCATTCATCTTCCCTCAAAATCACCCTCCCCCTTGATGGGGAGGGTGTGGGTGGAGGTGGTAAAAGAGCTCACCCCCACCTTAATCCTCCCCTGCAAGGGGGGAGGAGATAAGACATTTTATTGTGGTCGCCCTCAGTAAATGAGGGCGCCACATATCCTCCTTATGAAAAGAATTCATCGAATCGCAGTCATTCCAGGAGATGGTATTGGAACGGAAGTCATTTCAGAAGGGGTCAAATGTTTGAAGACCCTTTCTGAAATCTTTAAAAATCTTCAATTTCAATTCGAATATTTTCCCTGGGGCAGTGAATATTACTTCCAACACGGGAAGATGATGCCTGAAGATGGCTTAGAAATTTTGAAGAGTTTTGATGCCATCTATTTGGGTGCAGTAGGCGATCCGAGAATCCCTGACGATGTGACCCTCCATGGACTTCTCCTTCCCATCAAGATGGGATTTGATCTTTACGTAGGCCTCCGGCCTGTTTTTCTTTTTCAAGGGGTGGAGTCTGCATTGGCAAACATCTCCGGAGGAGAGATTGACATCGTGGTCATTCGAGAAAATACGGAGGGGGAATATTCAAATGTGGGAGGGATTGTTGGAATTAAAGATCGAGAGTTGGCCATACAGAGTGGGCTCTTCACACGAAAAGGGGTCGAAAGGATTATCGCCTTCGCTTTTGAATATGCAAAAGAAAAAGGAAGAAAAAAGGTAACCTCTGTCACCAAATCGAATGCCCAGCGATATGGAATGGTTCTCTGGGACCGTATCTTTAAGGAAGTAGCCTCTCGATTTCCGGAGATAAATACTGAATCGAAACTGATTGATGCGGCCTGCATGGATGTGGTCCGAAATCCAAAAGGGTATGATGTGATTGTCGCTTCGAATTTGTTTGCTGATATTCTATCAGACCTCACCGCCTCTGTAACAGGAGGTCTGGGATTGGCACCGGGTGCCAGTTTCAATCCTAAAGACAAGACTTACCCTGGATTTTTCGACCCAGTCCATGGTTCTGCCCCTGATATTGCTGGAAAAGGTTTGGCCAATCCCCTTGCAGCCATTCTAACAGCGAAGTTGATGCTTGATTATTTGGGTGAGGAAGAGGCAGCAAATCTTTTATACCAAGCAGTGAAAAAGAATTTATCTGATAAAAAGGTTAGGACGATCGATTTAGGTGGCCGATCAAAAACGAATGAAGTGGGAGATGATATTGTCAGAATCCTCCGATCTTTATCTCTTTCCCAAAGCGGAAAGAAGGTCTGACCGTAAGAATCAGAATCCCTCCTAAAATACAGAAGATTCCTGCTAAATAAAGTCCCCATGAAAAAGAGGCGGTCACATCCTTGATCCATCCTGTTGCCCATGGTGCGATCAATGAACCTAAGAAATGAATTGTATTGGTCAATCCATACGCCGTCCCGAGAATTTCATAAGGGACGATGTCCGGAAGAAGAGCATAGAAGGCTGCCCAGTGTCCCCAGATAAAGAACCCGGCCATAAAGAAGAAAAAAATGAAGAGATAGATATTCATCCTTACCTTTAATCCATATCCCAATGTCAACATGCACAATGAAATCAGAAAGAATTCAATGGCAATGAGACCTTTCCTCCCCTTTCCTTTTCTGGCCAGTCGATCACTCACAAACCCTGTCAGGGCAAGACCCGGAATGGCAGAAATCCCCAAGAGGCTCGAATAAAAAGAAGATCGGGCGAGGCTTTCTACTCCCATCTCCTTAAACATGGCAGGAGCCCATGTCCCCACCACCCAGAGGGCATAAATAGCAGGAATGCCTCCCAAATATAATAGCCAGAGGTCTCTACTCTTAAAAATCAAAGAATAGGAGACCTTTCTGTCTTCCGCCTCTTTACGCTCAAAGCGTGGAGGTTCTTCAATCAAAATATAAATTAAAAAAGAGGCGAAAAAGGATGGAAAGGCATAGAGGATGAAAACAGATCGCCAACCCCAGAGGTCAGATATCCAACCTGCGAGTGAAATCCCGATGAACATCCCCGTCCCCAATCCGATAAATGAAATCCCTTGTCCCAGTCCCCTCTTCTTCTCTGGAGTATAGACAGAGATGATAGGTCGATCGTTGCTGAAATAAGCGCCTTCCCCAACACCAGTTAAAAAACGAAAGATAAAAAGGGAGGCAAAAGAGTGGGCTAAACCAGTCAGCAGGGACATCAACCCCCACCAACTGGTGCAGAGAATCAGGACGACCTTCCTGCCCAATCGGTCACCCAGATGGCCGGCAGGAAGCTGCATGAAGGTGTAGGCATAGAAAAAAGCGGTGGCCAGGATGCCGGCCTGTGCGTAAGTTAATTTAAATTCCTCGAGGATGGGAATGAGAAGAGGAGAGAGGCTCGAGCGGACCATGTAGTTGGTCACCCATCCGAAAATCATGATTGCCCAAACAGTATGATATTTCTCCCACTTCACCT
>Ga0315281_10001061_pt1 | contig 40123 bp, 61 predicted proteins | sample YL17G07_0_MG_FD_204540 | JGI IMG/M metagenome (GOLD analysis project Ga0315281, IMG submission 204540) | Sediment microbial communities from Yellowstone Lake, YNP, Wyoming, USA - YL17G07_0 | ecosystem: Environmental > Aquatic > Freshwater > Lake > Sediment | place: USA: Wyoming | collected...
CATGAGCGACTACGAGACATTCCTACGATCCAAGGACTTCGCGCAAGTCGAGACGGGCATCAAAGACGGCTACACGCTGTCGGCGCATCTGAAGCCGTTTCAAGCGGACGTTATTCGATGGGCGCTCCGCAAGGGCAAGGCCGCGCTGTTCGAGGATTGTGGCCTTGGGAAGACAATCCAACTTCTCGAATGGTCGCGGATCGTTTCCGAACATACAGGCGGGCGCGTCTTGATCCTCGCGCCTCTCGCCGTCGCGCAGCAGACAGTGGGCGAGGGCGTGAAGTTTGGGATTCCATGCGCCTACGTTCGCAAGCCGGGATCGGACGCAGACCTACCGCCGATCACGGTTACGAACTACGAGATGCTCGAACGGTTTGATCCGGCCGTTTTCTCGGGGATTGTGCTGGATGAAAGCTCGATCCTGAAATCCTACGATGGCGCGACGCGGACGGCGATCTTGGAGGCGTTCGGACGGACGCCATATCGGCTGGCGTGTACGGCGACACCGGCACCTAACGATTTCATGGAGCTAGGGAATCATTCGGAGTTTCTTGGAGTCATGCGGCGAACCGAAATGCTCTCGATGTTCTTTGTCCACGATGGCGGGGAAACGCAGAAATGGAGATTGAAGGGCCACGCCGAAAAAGACTTCTGGCGATGGATGGCGACGTGGGCCGTGACGATGAGATCGCCTGCGGATCTTGGATACGATGCGTCCGAGTTCGTCCTACCGCCGTTGAAGACAGAGACGATCATCGTGGACGCTGGCGAGTCGGATCACTTGGATCGTGGGCTGCTATTCCCGTTGCCAGTTTCGACGCTCGAAGAAAGGCGGGCCGCTAGAAAGGCGAGCCTGTCCGAACGAGTCGCCAAGGTCGCGGAGATCGTGAACGGATCGAAGGAGCAATTCTTTGTCTTGTGCAACTTGAACGCCGAGGGCGATGCGCTGGAAGAGTTGATCGGCGACGCGGTGCAAGTCGCTGGCGCGGACACTCTCGCCGACAAAGAAGAACGGCTAACCGGATTCGCGGAAGGGCGGCATCGAGTCCTGATTTCCAAGAGCAAGATCGCGGGCTTTGGATTGAACCTACAGCGATGCGCGAACGTGATATTCGCCGGAGTCAACGATAGCTACGAGTCGTACTACCAGACCATCAGGCGGTGTCACCGATTCGGACAGAAGCGGCAAGTCACCGTCCATCGAATCATCGGAGAGTCAGAGCAACCCGTGTTAGCCAACATCGAGCGCAAGGAAAAGGAGAACGCGACAATGGCGGATGAGATGTCGAAGAACATGGCCGAGTACGTCCGGGGAGAGATCCAAGGAACGCACCGCGACGTTGCGCCCTACGAGGTAGGCAAGACAACCGGCGAGGGGTGGACGATGCACTTGGGCGATTGCGTCGAGACGTTGCGGACGATGGAGGCTGATTCGATTGATTACTCGGTCGCGTCCATCCCGTTCGCCAGCCTGTACACCTACAGCGCATCGGATCGGGACATGGGCAACAGCAAGGATCACGCGGAGTTCTTCAAGCACTTTGCGTTTCTGGTAGGCGAATGGCTCCGGGTTACGAAGCCGGGGAGGTTGATCTCGGTCCACGTTACGAATCTGGCGACGGTGAAGGTTCGAGACGGATACATCGGGATCACGGACTTTCGAGGCGACACGATCCGGGCATTTCAAGCGGGCGGCGCGGTGTTCCATTCCGAGGTCTGTGTCTGGAAAGATCCGGTAACGGCGATGCAGCGGACAAAGGCGAAGGGGCTGTTGTGGATGCAGTTGAAAAAGGATTCGACTGCTTCACGGCAAGGAATCCCCGACTACGTTTTGACGTTCCGAAAGGTCGGCGACAACGCAGAGCCGGTCATGCACACGCCGGAAGACTTCCCGGTCGCGGTCTGGCAGCGCTACGCCTCGCCGGTCTGGTTCGACATAAACGCTTCGGAGACGCTACAGAAACAATCGGCGCGGGAAGATCGAGACGAGCGGCATATCGCGCCGCTGCAACTCGAAGTGATTCGCCGATGCCTGCAACTCTGGAGCAATCCGAACGATCTGGTTCTTTCTCCGTTCGCGGGGATCGGATCGGAGGGCTACGAGGCGATCAAGAACGGGCGGCGGTTTGTTGGAGTTGAACTGAAAGGCTCGTACTACCAGCAGGCGGTTGCGAATCTGCAACGGGCGGAGCGGGATACCAAGTCCGGCGACTTGTTCGGAGGCGTTGCGACCGAAGCGACCGAAGCGACCGAAGCGACCGAAGCCGTGACGGCATGAGCCGCGAGATCTTGCGCGTGATTGAGCTGAAGGCGTGGACGCGCTACGGCCTACCGCCCTCGCGGCCGATCCTGTGGGGCGAAGTACCGCCGGGTAGAGATATTGGCTGTTGGCTTGGAAGGCCAATCATGGAATTGACGCCACAGCAATCACTCGGCACTTGGATCGACTTTCTCGCGGAACCGAATCCGTGCGCCATCGGCCAGCCCTGCCGAGTTGAAAGCACGGAATCTTGGGAGTCTCGAATCACGATCAACGGGAGGCGGGCGAGATGAGCGTCAAGGTGGCATCCGAGGCCGAGGCGCGGCGGTACGCCGAAGCTGCTGGCGCGAAGTTTCCGAAGCCCGTGCCAGTCTTGAAGGTTCGCAAGCCGCTGGCGCGTTCGATGCCGCCGACTCGAAAGACGCCGATCAAGCGGAGTGCTGCACCGAAGCGGAAGAAGGGGCCGACTGCGCTATCGGAGTTGAAACGCAAGGAGAACGAGAGATGGCCGGGAATCAGGCGAGCGATCTACGACCGAGAGGGCGCGATCTGTCAGCTTTGCCGTTCGGTCCATGATGCATGGACGGCGCACCACTTGGACAAGAAACGAACCGGATTCGACGCCGAGACGGGGATGGTGATGATCGGTCTCGCTACGGGCGGCGGCGGGTTTTCGGGCTGTCACCGGGCGGCGCACAACGATCTGCGGGCGAGCCGATTGAGCCTTGGATGGTCGAACGCGAAGCGGTACGAGTGCGAGAACAGAGTGCGTTGGCTTGTGTCCGAAGAGTGGCCAGAGCAACTCGCTCTGAACCAGGCGCTCACGGAAGTGCAGCGCGAGATTGACGCGGGGCGACTGGCCTCGCGGTTGAGGCGGCCAAAAGGAGAGGTGTAACGCAATGGAACGAGACGAGGCGCTTTTGGCATCGCAGAGGATCGGGGACTTGGTGACTGCGGCACTATGGATCGCAGTTCCGATAACAATCGGGATCATGATCTGCGGAATTATATTAGTGATGGATTGGTCAGAAACGAAAAAAGTCAAGGCCTTGGGATTAAAAAGGTGTCCGCAATGCTCCGGTAGTTTTTTGCCAAAAGGAGAAACGGAATGAACGAGCGCAATAAAACCAAGATGGCAACAGTCGCGGAAGCGACAGGAGGAATGGCGTGAGCAACAGACAAACGGACAAGGGATGTGCATGGCACAATGGGGAACGCAATGGGAAACCGCCCGTGGAATGCGGCAGGGCTTTGGCGGACCATAGCTTTTGTCGGACGCATCAAGAGCGGGCCGAGGTGATCGCGGAGATCGCGGTGCGGAAGTGGCCGATGCTGACGGTTCGCAAGAAGTCCACAGAGGTACACATGGCCGCATACATGGTCCACGGGGCATGCCGAACGCTGGATGGAAAGGTGCTGTTGGGGGGAGCGCTCGCGGCATGAACACCCGCACGGCTTGGGCAGTCGGCTTGATCGGAATGGCATTGGTAGCCGTCCAATCCTTCGGACTCGGGGATGGGCAAGACTTCCGAACGCTGTACGATTCGGCGCGGCTTGGCGCATCTCTGTCAATGCGGGGACACTTCACGGGGGATCTGTCCCCTGGCGGTCTGGACGTTCTCTGCATCCCGCCTTTCGGTCCCGTGTTCCGGGCGTTCGGCCTTTGGACTTTGCCGCTCGGATTCGAGGGGGCGCTGATGTTGTTTCGGATCGCGTGCTTGGGCGCAATCTCACTCCTTGCCTGGTATTGCAGAAGCCCTTTGCTCTTGATCGTCGCGCCGCTTTGTCCCGAGTACGTCTGGGCGTTGAAGGTCGGGAACATCACGGCGCTACAGGCACCGTTGATCTGGCTCGCTGTCTCGATGGCGGGGGGCGTGGCATGGCTGCGCATTCCGAAGCCGATACCGGCGGCGATTCTATTCGGCGGGATCTCGGCGCTGAAACCGTCGCTACTGCCGGTCGGGCTGATATTCCTGTTTCTCGGATGGCGGGCGGTTTTGGCGATGGGCCTCGCGTTCGCCGTCCCGATTGCCCTGTGCCTCGTTGCGCTACCGGGCGAGACAATGGCGGGATGGTGGGCCGGATTGACCGGGTTGATGTCCAATCCGTTCACGGCCTCCCCGGCGAACGTCTCGATACCGGGGCTGATGCTCCGGGCGCAGGGCTACCACTTCGGATCGGAGATACCGGCTCATGTCGCAAGTCTGTGCAACTTGGCTGCGGCCGGAATCCTTGGCATCGGAGCGATTGCCGCTTGGGCCTACGCGGCATCAGGCCCCGCAACCATCGGTGCAGTCTTGGCCTGCGCCGCGTGTCTCGCTGGTCCCGCATCGTGGTATCACTACCCGACCATCATGCTCTGCGCGTTGACGTGCGTTGCCACCGCAACCCCATCGGGTATCGCCGCGCTCGTCCTAACGGTCACGGTCATGAACGGCGACGGCCATTTGATCGGGACCGGCCTCGCGCCTTGGCCGACACTCGGACTTGCGCTACTCTTCGCCTGCTGGATCTGGATTGCGAGGGAGGAAAGCAAATGACCAAGCCGATGGAATTGCGAACCGAAGACGGGCGATTGATCGGTTGTCCAGCAGACACGTTTCACGGATTGTCAGACGTTGAACGAGCCGAAGCGATTGGATTTCTGGCGCAACTCGGCGGATATGCATGGCCACCGCAAGGCATTGTCTATACGTCACAGGTAATGCTGGACGCCGAGAAGGTGGCAGCAGCGCTTCGGATCACGCGATGGGGGCAGGACGCCGCAGATTCGTTGAGGCCGAGGCCATGACGCTCCGCGCGGCCAAGAAGAGAAACCGAGCGTTCCTAGCAGTCGCGGTTGGAATGATCGGGTATGGTGCTGCGGCGGAAATGATGGCGATAGCATCAAGCAGCGAGACTGACAAGGATGGGCAGATGGTCGCTGTAATAAAAAACGCGGGAGCGGCGATCCGTTTGGCGAGACTACACGTTGGGCGCTCGAAAGATTTGCGCCGCAGGTTACGAGGCGTGGAACGATCGCTTCGCCAGATCATAGCGAAGGTCAGACGTTGACGCCGGAGGAAATCCGATGATTCCTAAACAATGTCGGCGAAAGGGGCATCGGATGGAGGCAAGATTTATTTGGTTTTTTGGTTCGTTCGGCCCTGTCGGTGGCGTGCAACAAAAAACCAGGGGGGCAGAATACGTCAGTCAGTGCGTCAGGCGTGGATGCTCGTTCGAGTCCAAGATTGACACCGGGCCGCCGCCTTCGGAAAGAGAGGAGAGCCGATGAACTGCCCGAACATGAAATGCGCCGAGTTTCAGAAAAAGCACGATACGAGAGTGCCGCTTCGTCCAACGCGAAAGAGCCGCAAGGGGGATCGGCGCTGTAACTTTTGCGGGAGCAGATTCCGTCCGGGACGCAAACGGGCGCTGCGGATGCGCGAGGGAATCCGATGATCTACCCCCTGCCAATAAACTGGCAGCCAGATTCCTACGGTGCCGATGTGAATGGCGCGACTCTGGAAGTGTCTCGCAACAAGGACGGCAACGCTTTCGGGATCACATTCGAGTCATGGTATTTTCGGGTGCGTTTCCGAAGCCTTATCGCTGATGGGATATTCGAGAGGAGAGAAGATGCCATGGCGCAGGCCGAATCGTGTTTGGCGGAAATGTTGAAAAGATCGGAGACGAAGCCGTGATCTACCCCCTCGCTGTGACGTGCTGGACTTGCGGAGCCGAGGCAGCATCATGAGATGGCTGGCGGAGGCGTTGGTGGCGCTCGCTCGCGCGGAGAGATGGTTCAAGGCGGCCGAGGCGGGACCTATGCGGCTTCGGCACGGGCCGAACGTGCCATATATTCGATCCAAGGCAAACCTTAGGGCGCTAGGTTGGCGGCAAATCAACATTGCGATAGAAATGATGGAGTTCTGCGAACAGTCTGGATGGTTGCGTTTGACGCACAGGCAGTTGAGGGATTGCGGGGCCGCAGATTGAAAGACCGCCGGGGCAGACCCATGACCCGCGTTGGAGAGGCCAGAGCCAAGCATCAAAAGCACGTCGCGGACTGCGGGCCTTGCTGGATGGCCAGAGCCATGAAGGCCGGTTCCGAGTGCGCGAAGGGAATCCGTCTCCGACAAACCGCTGCAAGTCTCATGAAGTTGGGGTAAGAATCTGGCATGGCTAAACACAACTTCTCGCGGCAGGGCAAGGTCAAGAAGGGGCCGCTTCACGGCTGCGATCATCGGGATTTGCTGATCGTCAAAACATACGAGGCACATCCGATGTGGTCGGATGATGAGGTTGGGAAAGAGATCGGGCTATCAGGCTCCGCTGTCCAGGCGCGACGAACGAGCGCCCGGTATGTCGCCATGCTGGCCGACCGATACCCGCCGGCCAAGGAGTTCAACGCCCGCCTGTTGCCGAGGGCGAGGGCGAAGTTGATCGCGCTCATCGAAGCCGAAAACGAGACCGTTGCGTTGAAAGTCTGCGAACGTCTGTTAGGCTCTGACCTATCCCCGACGCATGAAGAAAACAGCGATGCCCAACGTGCCGCAGATCGTAGCGCGGTCGCGTTCCTTGGTGGCGTCGAGAGAGTCGAAGAGATTCTCCGAAGGTCCAAGGCTGGGGAGCCTGCGGTGGGAGGATAGGCAGGCCGAGCCGAGTTACGAGGATCTTTTCGCCGACATCTACCGCTGCAAGCACGACGCGGCCTATTTCTTGGATCGGTACTGCTGGTTCCGCCCGCAGGAAGGTGGAAGCCCGCAACCGATGCGGCTCGCGCAATACCAGATAGACAAGATCATCGAGCCCTACGGCAACGCGATCGAGACGCAGACCGGATTGCTGTGGCAGAAGTCGCGCCGGATGCGATTTACCTGGACGATGTCTGCACTCGAACTGCATCGGCTGACATTCTGGCGCGGATCAACCGGCCTCATCATCGCGAAGAACGAGGATCAAGTAGACGATGGCGGGGAAAACAGCACGGACGATTCGATATTTGGAAAGCTCCGGTATATCTGGGACCGGCTGCCCGATCACATCAAGCAGCCGATCGTTTGGAAATCCATGAGCGCGTTCAATCCGTTCCTTGGTTCGTTCATCGCCGGATCGGCCGCAAGCGGGACGGCAGGGCGTGGCAGCGGGTTTGAGCGGATTTGGTGGGACGAGGCCGCTCACACACAGAATGACCGGCTCATCTGGGCTTCGATTTCCAGCGCGACCAAGTGCGTGCTGATGGACTCTTCCGTGTTCGGCATGGACAACGTGTTCGCCGAACTGCGCCACGCAGACCCGCCTCCGCTGAAAGTCATCGTCATTCACTGGAGCATGGACCCGGCCAAAGACATGGCCTGGTACAAAATACAAGCGGCAAAGATCGGCATCCCCGAGATCGTGGCGAGCGAGTTGGACATGAGCTATGATCGTTCGCTGACTGGCAGGATCTACCCGGAGTTTTCGTCCGTGACGCACGTCTTGGAAACGGCCGACTATGACAAGCGCCTGCCTCTTTACCGTTGCTGGGACTTTGGAACAGCCGCCCCGTGCGCCGTTGCCTATTTCCAGATAGACAAGACGCGCGAGATTCGAGTGGTAGACGAGATCCAAGAGACGAACCAGACGGCCGCCGGAATCGCCGCGCTCTGCCACCTGAAAGACAAAGAGCAAGGATGGAAGGTGCATACGGACTACGGCGACATTGGCGGCAAGGCGCGGAACTCGCAAGGCACGAGCTGGATCGTTGACCTCGAAGCCGAAGGCATCAGCGTCGAGACGCGCTCGCAGTCCGTCTCGGAAGGCATTGCGCTTGTGCGAAAGGCCGTGATAAAGGGACCGGGTGCAGAGGGATTGGTTGTCCATCCGCGATGCCGCAAGTTCATTGCCGCGATGTTGGGCTACCGCTGGCCGGATTCCCAAAGAAACGACGATGACAAGCCACTCCACTCGATCCACTCGCACATGATGGACGCCTTCCGTTACGGGATCGTTGGCCGTTTCGGTGGGCCTCTCGCCGTTTGGGGTTCACAGCCGAGGAGTTACTGATGCCGAATGAGGCCCTGTTTCAACCGCAATCGGACGCGCAGATCCAGATGCTCGTCAAAGGCATGAAGCTGGCCGAACACGATGCGAGGAAAGCGGTGCAAGCGCGAGCGTGGGATTACTACATGGGCGCTGGGATTCAGCACACGATAAAAAAGATGCAGCGCCGGTTTGTTGACTGGAAGAAATACTCCATCGTGCCTGCCGATCTCGTAGCGACGATGACGGACGAACGGGCCGTGCTTTACAAAGACGAGCCCGCACGGTCGCTCGTGAACGAGAAAGGCGATCCGCTGCCCGACAACATCCAGGCGATTGCATCGGAGATGTGGGAACAGGCGCAGATGAACGTGGTTATGAGTCAGGTGGAATCGTTGACGCTTTTGCAGCGGACGATTCTGGTTCATCCCTGTTGGCGGATGGCGGCAGACGATCCAAGCGATCCGGGCCGGATTGAAATAGACGTGATCGGGGCGCACATGGCCGACGTGATCCAGGCGCAGGGAGATCCTACGCGAGCGGTCGGCGTGCTGTACTCGACGAGCTACCCGGATACCGTTTATGAACCGGACGGAGGGCTGGCGAACGAACAGGTGATCGGCGCGGGAGAGCGAAGCGGCGGGCCGGTCAACCCGGATGCGTTGGGCGTGACGTACTGGACGAAAGACCGGGCGATGGAGTTCACCGGAGACGGCAAACGCATCGTTGATCCAAACAACCCATCCGGCGAGAATCCCTATGGGACGCTGACTTTTATCACCTACCGCGACTCGCTGGCGATGGATCGCTTCTGGCTGGAGCCAAAGCACGCGCTGGTTGAAGCCAACGAGACGCTGAATCTCGCGCTGACCGATCTATTCCACGGGATGCATTTGCAGCTTTGGGGCGTGCCTGTTGCCATCGGGCCGGGCGTTCCCAAGATCCTCGTCTTTGGCCCCGACAAGGCGCTGACCATCGAGACGAAAGACGGACAGGCTGCCAGCTTCACTTTCGAGAAACCGAACACCAACATCGTCGAATGCCTGGACACCATCGAGCGCACGCTCCAATGGGTTGCGCGGTTGAACCATCAGAGCCCGTCCGACTATGAGCTACGGGGAACGGCCGCGTCTGGATTCGCGCTGACAGTTCGCAACATGCCCAAGGTGGAAGATCGCAAGAAGCGCCTGCCGCTATTCATGCGGAACGAGATGGACCTGTTCGCCAAGATGCGGGCCGTCTGGAACTATCACAACGCGGGCAAGCAGATCCCACTCGATGCGAAACTCTCGATCAAGTACGAGGAGCCCAACGTACCGCAAGATCCGATGGTGTCCGAGGAAGTCTTGCAGAAGAAACTCGACATGGGCCGCGTGAACATCCTCGACGTGATCCGGCAAGAAAACCCTGACCTCAAAGACGATGCGGCGGCGGAAAAGTGGATGATGGCGAATCTCCAACGCCGGGACAGGATCAAGAAGCAGTTCGGGTTTTCGTTCGGTCTGAATGATCCGAACCAGCCGAAGCCCGGAGCGCCTCCGATTGCCGGTGACAAGCAGCCGCCAGACAAGGCCGTACCGGATCAAAGCCAAGGCGCGGGCCAATGAGCAACCTGAAAGAGCGCCTGTTCGCGCAGGAGCGAAGCATGGAAGCCGAGGCGGAAAACAGGATCGTTCAGCAGTTCGATTCCGAGATCAACGCGGCGGCCGAGGCACCGGAACAGTTTGTCGCGGGGGTAGTCAGCGGCCTCGTCAACCTCGCGGCCAATGACTTCTTGCCTCGCGTGGCGGCGCTGGCAACCAGCGCGGCGGATCAGATCGCCATCGAGGCTGGCTACACTCCGAAATGATCTCGAATATTTGGCGGATCTGGCTCTATTCTTTTTGCGCCGTTGTCGGGCATGAAGCGGCGCGGAACACGTTGTCATGTCGCAGGTGCAGATTTTCGGATATGGATGCGACCGAAAACCGAGTGAGAGCGTTTTTTATGCACTTCGATCCGATGGACTTGCGGCGCAACTTGCTTATGAATCCGTTGCCGAAATGGTGGACGGCAGAGGCAATGGCCGAACATGAAAGGCTTGCCGAAAAGTGGCGGCAATATTTCGCGGATCTAGACATGGTTGGAATCGGCCTTGCCTGATTTCGTCGCCGAGCGCGACCTACTGAATAGCCAGCTTGCCCTTTTCAACCAGATAGTGCGCTCGAAAGGGCAGGCGTTCCTTGACGGAATCAACCAGGAGATCGAGCGCGGGCGGATCTTGGGGCAGACGTTGGAGGATTCGACGCAGGCGGTGATTGATCGCACGATGCGCCGTGAATCCGGGGCGCTGTCCGCATTCCGGGATGACATGGTTCGAGAGTTCCGAAAACTCATCGGGCAAGCGACCATCGCCACGTTTCAGACGCGCCTGGAATCCTTGGCCGCAGAGGCCGCGATCCAGACCGGGGGCGACATCATCCCGACCGACTCCGCATCAGGGGTTTGGGTTTGGGTTGCGGTGGGGTCAAGCGCAACCTGCCAATGGAGCCCGAAATCGGGGAAGTACATCTTCCGTGGGCGGAACATGATCCCGACGGATTTCTGCGCGAATCGCCATGGAATGACCGGAGATCCGGCATTTTGGGATGACTTCGGAAGGCCAAGGCAGGGATTCACGCCATGCAACTCGGCCTGCGAATGCAGTCTTGTTCCGGCCGAGTTCGCCAAATCGAATCCCGGTCTTTTGGAGGCGGTAGACCTAACAGGGGCTTGACACGGATCGCCGTTGCGTGCCATACGCCCGGCGTGAAGCCAACCATCCTACACACCGTAGCGGGAATGCCGGGCCAGTTCGCCCGTCAGTCCCGCGAGACGTAAGGGGAGAACGAGCGACATGACGCAACAAGAGACGGAAGCCAAGGCGAAGGCGGAAGCGGACGCGAAGGCAAAGGCGGAAGCCGATGCGGTTGCGAAAGCGGAAGCCGACGAGAAAGCGAAGGCCGACGCCGAGCTTGTTCCCCGCAAAGAACTGAACGCCACCTATGCGCGAATGAAGCAAGCCGAACGTGAGCGCGACGAACTGGCGAAAAAGTTCGCGGATGAGGAAAAGGCCAAGCTGTCGGAAACCGACCGGGTAAAGAAAGAGTTGGAGGAACAGACCAAGGCCGCAGAGCGAGGCAAGAAGGCGCTGGCGACCGTGGAACGGATGCTCGAAGCCGAGATGAAGTCTCTGCCTGACAACGCTCGCGCATTGGTGCCGGAGGATCTTTCCCCGGAGGAAAAGCTAGAACAGGTGCAAAAGATTCGCGCCTCTGGCCTCCTTGGGAAAGAACACACGATTACGACTCCGGGGGGAAAACCCGCCCGCACCGATGGGAAGCAATTCACGTCAGCAGACCTTCAACGCATGATGCGCGATCCTGTTGAGTACGACAAAAACAAGGACGCCATTCAGGCGCAGGTCACGGCCAACGGCGGACGCCTCGAACCCTAACTAAACCCGGCTCCGAAGGGAGCCGCGCATGGCAGCAGGAACGATGACCGTTACCACCGGGGCCATTTTCATCCCGGAACTTTGGGCGCTGGAACTGTTCGCAGCGATGCGAAAGAATCTCGTACTCGCGGGCCTCGTCTGGACGCCCCGAGATTCCGAAGCGTCCAAGATCACGCGAATGGGCGACACGATCCGCTTGCAGCAGATCTCGCACATCACTGCCCGCGACAAGACCGCGAACACGGATGTCACCTACGACAACGTGACCGAAACGGATTTGACGCTCGCGATCAACAAGCACAAGTACGTCGCGTTCAACGTCGAAGACATGCTCGCTGCACAGGCGCAGCCGGATCTTCGAGCGGAGTACGTCGGGGAAGCGGGCTACGGGCTGGCGTTGGCGGTGGACTCCGACCTCGCGGCGCTTGTGACCGGCTTCTCGCAGTCGGTGGGGGCGGGCGGGTCGGACATGAGCGAGCAAACAATCCTGGATGGAAAGCTGCTTCTCGACAACGCGGACGTTCCGCGTGAGGGCCGCTACATCCTGGTTGCTCCGTCGCAGGAGAACGTGTTCCTGAAGATCCCGCGATTCAGCGAGGCGCAGATCACCGGAGTCGGCGGCATCATCGCCAACGGCAAGATCGGGCGCATCCACGGGTTCGACGTCTACGTTTCGACCAACGTCTACGCGTCGGGCGGAACGACGTACAACATCATGGCGCACCGCGAAGCATTGGGCTTGGCGATGCAGAAAACCCCCACGATGAAGGCGCTGGACGATCCCGATAGCATCGGATGGAAGACGGTTGTCCACGAGATCTACGGCGTGGGCGAAGTCCGCGACAGCCACGGAATCCAGCTTCTCTCGTAACGCGAATGAGGGCGGGGGAGTTGCGACCGGCGCGACTCCCCCTAACCCAACAGTCTCGCCGGAACGCGCAATCAACCCCAACAAGGAGCAAGACTCGATGAAAAAGACCCTGCAAGCCCTCCGAGAGATCTTCGGACGCCCCGGCTTTCTGGCGATGGCAGCCCTCGCGCTGTTTGTCGCGGCATCCATGATCGGCAACGCGAACGCGATGCGGACGCGGGCAACCAGCCCGTTCACCTCGACGACTCCCAAGACCGGGATCACGCCGTTTTACTCGACGGCGCAGGATTCACCGGACTGGAACGCGGTGTCACTCTTCATCAACGTGACGGCGCTTGCCGCATCCCCGACGCCAGCGCTGACCATCTCGCTCGAACACAGCGCGGATAACTCCGTGTGGGCGACGCATACGACTCTGACCGTCATTACCGCGACGGGCACTTACGAGTCGCACGTCTCCAACTTCGCCCGCTACTGGCGCGTCAAGGCTCTGCTGGGCGCGGCCTCCGGGATCACGGGCACGTTCACGATCAAGGCGTACGAGAAAGAGTTCACCTCTGCGCCGCAGGTCGGTAGGCCAATGATCGACCTCGCGTTCAAGATGGACGAGGGAGCGAAATACCTCGTCAGCGATTCCGTAGATTCTTCGATCTACGGTGCGCCGTCGAGCATTACGGTCGCAAGCGCCAAACGGTAAGCAACCGCCGCCGGGCGGGGCATGGGGAGCAGGGCGCGGCCCCATGCCTGCCTCGGAGGCTTGACTCCAACAGCGCCCGCTGAAAGGTGGCAATCATGGCGAAACCCGAACCTGGAATCCTGGCGATCAACGCCAAGGGCCATCCGGTGCTTTTGAGCAAGCGGCTTTGGGAAGAGCTGGGCCGCGAGTTCATTCCGGGGAACCGCACGCAGTCCAAGCAGACGCTCTACAAGCGCCTCGGCGAGGGCTTCTCGGCGGATCTCAACAAACTCATCGCAAAGCACCGCGACGAGGAAGACGACGGCGAGACGGCCGCAAAGGCCACCAAGGCCGCGAAGTAAGGATCAGCCGATGATGCGTGGGCGGGTCTGCCAAAGCGCGGCCCGCCCTCGTTTCGATTGGCGCGACCGATGAGCAACCAGATCAAATACCGCGACCTGACAGGGTACAAATACCAACTCGCGGAGGATTACGAGATTGGGATCTCCGGAGCGTTCGGACAGGTCCGCGAGCGATCCGTAATGATGCACCCGGCGAAGCGCCCGATGATTCGCCTCACGCGATTGGTAGGCAACCCCGGATGCTCGCTCCTGTGGATCTCGGCAGGCTACTCGTGGGATGGCCCGAGCGGCCCGACGATTGACACGCCGAACTTTATGCGCGGATCGCTTGTGCATGACGCGCTGTACCAGTTGATCCGCGAGCGGCTGATTCCCGTGGCGTTCAAGGATGAAGCCGATCAAGTCTTGCGAAAGATTTGCCTGCAAGACGGCATGAGCGCACTCCGGGCGTGGATCGTCTATCAAGGCGTCAAGAGGTTCGCGGGATTCGCTACGGCCAATCGGGACCGGGAACCAATCGAGATCATCAGGATCGCGCCTTGAAGCAGCAGATCCAGTTCGAGGTTGGCGGGACTCTTCGCTTTCAGCCAACGCTTGACGGCAAGCCGATCTCTGTTGGGAGCGAGTCCGACCCCATCGTGACGGTTTCAAGGGCGGATGGAACGGCGCTCCCGGAAGCGATCAGCGAAGCGTTGGCCACAAGGGAGGCCGATGGTTCGGTTTCGATTGGCGTCTCTGCTGCCGCCGTGACACTACCAGGGCCGGAAGCGAACCTCATCGCCGATTGGACGTACAGCTACGACGGGCAGACGATCCGCAGGCGCGATCTTTTTGACGTGGTTCGCTTCCCTCTCTATTCGACCGTCTCGGACGATGACATCAAGCGCGAGATGGGGAAGCTAACCACGATCCTGTTTCCGAATGCAGATATGACGTTCGCGGACACGATCAACCTGGCTTTTGAGGAAATCTACGCAGGGCTCGAAGCGATGGGGAATCGCCCGTCGCTTGTCATGGAGTCGGAGCAGTTGAAACTGGCCCACTCCGCGAAGTGCATGGCGCGAATCTACTCGGATCAATCAGGTGCGCCCGATGACATTTGGAGCGCGAGGGCGAAGCGGGAACAGGCGAGATACGAAACGCTCATGGACGAGCTGCCCTACCGCTACGACACGAACGATAGCGGGACAATTACCCAGAGCGAAGAGGGAACGAACTGGGGCACAAGTACAATCGTGAGGACGTGAAGTGGTATTCCTGACGCTCGGACTCAACGGCGAGCAGGCGCTTGCACGGATTTTTTACAAAGCCCCGGCTTCGCTGAATGATCTCACCAAGGAAATGCGCCGGGTCGGGGCAATAATTAAAAACTCGTTCGTTAGCGTTTTCTTGGATGAGGGGGCCGTTGGCGGCAATCCTAAATGGGTGCCGCTGTCTTCACAATGGACCGTACCGGAACGAATAAAGCAAGGCTATGGGGGCGAGGAGCCAATCCTTCGGCGCAGAGGCGGATACATGCGTTCGTTTCGCCCGACAGTTGGCAAGTTTTCAGTATCGGTCGCATCGAATGACATCCGAGATACTCTCCTACAGCTCGGCGGATTAAACGGACTGAAGCGTCGCGTGCCTGCGCGAACGATCACGGCGCGAGTCCGGGCGGCGTTCGAGCGAAGTGATTGGCGCGAGATCATTGACATCCTGCGGAACGGACTGAAAGACCGCATGGAAAAGGCCGCGTCATGAGCGCCCCGAACTACTTCATGGACCGTCTGGAAAAACTCCGGGATCTCGCGGTGACATGGCCGGAGTTCGTTCCGAAGTCTGGGACGTTCACACGCATCGAGATTTTCCCCGATGACACCGGGCGCGGCCTCGGTCCGGCTGAACTACCGGCGCTTTGCTTTTCCCCCGGAGAGGAAATCCTGTCTCCCTATTCGACGGCGCGATCCGAGATGACGATGGTTGTCAAGGTGAGCGTGTTCGCCTACGTCAATCCCAACGGAAAGCCAGCCGACGAAACCAGGCAAGCCTTGGACCGCATCGCCAAGGTAAACCGCTTCCTGTTTTCCAAGAAGCGAGTCGAGGGCTTTTGGTGGCGCATCGAGCCATCGGGCGGCGAGTTCCTGCATTGGACGTACACCGCACTTTCTGATTCTGAAACCGGAAAGACAGCCATTCGCGTATCGGCAGACCTTCGTCTGGCCGTTGCAAAGCTAGACCTCACCGCATAGGAGGCACCATGACGCCGATTTCAACCGACCTACTCACGATGGGAGTGGCGAAAGAATTCGCCTACGGTACGGCCGTAGCGCCGACGACTTACCCCATCGTAGACCCAAGCAGCAAGTTCGAGATGGTGCATCAGCCCATCGAACACAAGGGCAAGGCCGGATCGCGGGCCGAGTTGCAGAAAACATCAGCGGGACCGGAGAGCGTGAAGGGAACGATCAAGTTCCGGCTGGAGCCTGAAAACGCCGGGGAGATCCTGGGCGCGTTCTTTGGATCGGATACCGTCACCGATCTCGGGAGCGGAGCCTACCAGCATGACATGGTGGCAGCCGAAGCCTCGCAGACCGAATCCCTCACGATCTCCGTTGACCGTGGCGCGGCAGATGGGCGGCATAACTACGTCGGATGCGTCCCGGACAAACTGACGTTCGAGGGAGACGATTCCGGCGCAGTCTCGCTGACGTGCGAAATGATGGGGAAGGACGAGGAAGATGGATCTGCACTTACGCCGACCATCTCCGACCTCGAACCATTCGTGTTCCACATGACCGCGATCAACCTGAACGGCAGTACGCTGTCTTGCAAGAAATGGAAGATCACGCTCGCAAACAACGTCAAGTTGCAGCGCGGCATTCAGGGCGGGGGCGTTCGTACCCCGCAGAGCTACATCGTCGGGGTCGTATCCGCCGACTTTGAAGCGTCCATCGTATTTGAAAACAACGATCTGCGGGACGCGTGGAAGGCCGCGACGGTCGGGAACTTCACCGTCACCCTGACCGGCGACGTGGTGAGCGGATCGAACAACTACCAGCTCGTACTCGAACTGACGAAAGTCATCTTCGGGGCTGGGGAGTTTTCGGAATCCGACGGGGCAATCGGCGTGGAAGTGAAAGGCAACGGGATCTATGACCGGGACGCGGGGGCGCTAATCACGGCGACTCTCGTAAACAGCGTAGCAGCAGCGTACTAACCGGAGGCAGCGAACATGATCCAAAGAACAACTGGCAAGCGGCTGGAGTATGTCTTCAACTCCGAGAGGGACAAAGACAAGCCCCTCACGTTTTTCTACACCAAGCCGGACGCCTCGATGATGGCGAACTATCGGAACGCGATGGTGAGCGGCAACTACTCCCAAAACGGGGATGAGAAGGTCCGCGTTACCACGGCGATTACTACCGGGACGGCCAAGCTGTCGCTGGTTGCCGATTGCGTGACCGGATGGAGCGGGTACGGAGACGACAAGGGCAACCCCGTTGCCTACTCCCGAGACGAACTGATGAGGTTCGACCCTGACCTCATGGACGAGTTCATGGCGCACCTGGACTCGCTGCTATTCGTCGGCAAACTGGAAACAAAAAACTACAAGAGGCCGTCCGAGGCAGGCTCACCGGGCGTCCCAAGCGGATCGAGCCAAGAGCAGCCAGGCTCGTAGACCTGTTTCTCGGATGCAAATATTGGGGAAGCCTGCCGCACGCGGGAGGCTTGCTCGATCAGCCGGGGGATCTCATGGATCGGTTCGGGATCATTCAGGAAGAGTTCGAGGGCATCAGACTGACGGAGCAAAAAAGACAAGAGGCCAAGATGAAGGCTGAAATGGATCTCCAAAGGAAAAAGGGCCGTGGCTGACGCCAATCTCGAAATCGTCATCCGGGCGCAGAACCAGGCGTCGAAGGCGATGGCCGACGTTCAGAAGGCGTTGGACGATCTCGCAAAATCTGGCGTTACGACCGGGCAGCAATTTATAAAAACAGGCGACGATGCATTGGGTCTCGATGTCCGTCATCGAAAGCTAGAAACGACCACAAGAATCCTCGGCATGGAAATGTCGAATATGGCAAGAAGCGGATTTACCCAAGCAGCGGCTGCAACTTCTGCAAGTTCGGCGATTGGATTGCTCGGGAATAGCCTGACCTTTGCATCAGGTCCGCTGGGACTAGCTTTTGTCGCAGTAACAGCACTCGCAGAGGGTCTGTTGACATGGTATACGAATGCAAACAAAGCCAACACGGCAACGATAGACCTCACGGAATCTACTGACGCCCTGCGCTCTGCGGCTGACACGCTGGAAGCCAACAATGAAATAGGAGCTTCTCGTAGATTGTTGCGGGCGTCAAAAATACTTGAATCTGAAAAACAGTTGGCGGCTGCTGGGAAACTGTTGAAAGACCTCGCAGGGGAGCGGATGGCGTTAGAGCAGCAGAATGAGCCGATTCTGGAGCAGCTAGCGCGGACCAAAGAACGATTGGCCAGAGATGAAAAAGCGGCCAACCAACTTGGCGGGGAGTTCGTAACGATTGCAAAGATGACAAGGCTTGAAGTGTCGAATCTTGAAGCGCAACTGAAGCCCACCGCCGCGAGAATAACACTTTTGGGGGAAGCGACATTTGCAACCGGGGAAGCGCTTGCAATTATGAATGAAGCAATGAAAGATATAGGGAAATCTTCTGCATCTGGGCAAATGGGCATTGGGGCAATAACTGTTGGCATCGCAAACATGGGCATTGAGACCGACAACGCCTTTCTACAGATGCACAAGAATATGGATCTGACGAAGGTAAAATGGCACGAGGTGTCCGCAGCGGCAAAGGACTCTGCGGTAATTCAAATATTGGTTGCTCGGATGATTGCCGAAGAACAGATGCGTCGAGACGCTGCGATGTTCCAATACAAGATATCGGCATTCCAGCAAACCGCACAGGTGGCCGGAGCATTGGCTACCTACCTGCAACAGACCGGGCAAGCGTCTTTCGAGACGGTCCAAGCCCTACGCATGGGCGAGGCTGTCATAAACACGGCGGCGGGCATCATGAACGCGATCGGCGGATCTGGTATCCCATACCCGTACAATCTCGTAGCAGCGGCCTCCGTAGCGGCTCTGGGGGCCATCCAGATAGCCACCATTGCCAGCGCCTCGCCTGGTAGCTCCGGTAGCGTCTCGATGCCCTCCGGGTCAACCAGCAGCGGAGGGACGAATAGCCCGTTTTCAAATAGCCAATCTGGAACCAACTCCGGGAGCATGACGCGCACGGGGCAGAGTTTCGCGGGCGGCGGCGGGAATACGATGTACGTCTACTTCAACGGAGTGGTTGCGTCGGATGAAGCGATTGAACTGCTATTCCGCAGGGCGCGACAAATCGGGATCTCGGATATGAGTTCAAACCGGCAGGCGCGAGTCGCGGGAGTCACGCGGTGAGCCAAGACTACGCACGGATTGCCAGGCTGAATACATCGCAGCAGATCCCATCTCCGAACATGGTGCCGGTTGTTTCGTTCACGGTGGCATGGGTCGCTGGTTCGATTACGACGAATACCTACTACTTTCGGGCGACGGCGCTGCGGGCCAGCCAGAACGCAACGCCTCTTTGGGAAGGCGAGACGTTGGCGAGCGACGAGCAAACGCTCGCAGGGGCGGCATCGAAAGACCGGGCGCGGCTCGTTGTAACGATGGACGGCGATGCGGACGGTTTCAGGATCTACCAGCACCTGCACGTCGCGGCAGGGGGATTGCCAGAGGTCCACCTATGGGCAGAGGTCCGTGTCACGCGGGACGCGAACGGGGATATCACTTCGGCCGCGCTGCAAGCGCCCTACAACATCGGGACCGTGGTAGGGACAACCGCATCAACGGTGACATGGGATTCCCCATCCGGTGCGTCCGGCTCCGCGAGCGCGAGCAATCCCGTAGTGCCTACGGTCGAAACGGCGCACGTCACCTACCTCGTTCTATCCGATCCTCTGTTTGTTGACGGGGGCGGCATGAATCGCAAAACGATAGACCAAGAACTGTGCGACGGATCGAACGCGAGCAACCTGCGGGGCCACGTTCCCGAGTTGGATCTCCGCGTCGAAAGCACGTCTGCTGATTCCGCCGCAGACATCCGCACGCTTTTGGGATGGGGATACATCAGGCTATGGCTGCTGCCCGATACATATCCGGCAGTCGCGTGGGATGGATTCTTCGCTGGCGGGATGATGGAGCAGTTTTTGAGCGCATGGGACACCGGGCCGAGACTCTGGCCGCTGAAGTTTCGAGGATCTAAAGCCTACGGAACTCCCCCGGCGCTCGTAATCGGATAAGCCGTGCCGACGATTCCGACCGTCACGCTACCGGAGCCATCGCCCACCGCCCTCGTAGCACTCCGCAACATGGTCGGGCGGCAGATGGCCTTTTACCTATACCTCTTCGATTGGTTCGTCCGAACCGATAGCAAGCAGGATTGGAAATATGGGGCGACGACTACGGGCGGGACGGCCGACCTTGATCCCGCCACGCGAACGGCTGCCACGATCAGGCGATGGCAAGCGGGGGATCGGACATTGCGGACGCCGGAATATGGAGGCGTTGCCGTCACCGATCCGACCTACGCCGATGCCATCTCGATTCCAGATCCTGCACCGTGCGATCAACGGGGGCAGGATTTCGATTCGGCAACGGTGGCGGTTGATGCTGAAACCGTTGACGCCCGGATCTCTGCCAAGGCATTGCTGCAATGCGTGGATGCCGACAAGGGGCGCATCTATGCGACCGACTGGCCGAACCTGACGGGCTGGACGAACGGAACCACGGGCGGCGGATTCGGGGGGGCGGTGAACGCGCTCGATCCGAGATTGCAGATCGTCCATTCGGCGAGCGTGGCAGGCACGGAAAAGTCTCGATGGACTTCCTACGACACGGCGCAGGCGATGGTCGGGAAGATATTGACCATCCCGATTCAAAAGAACGGAGCGCCGTCGGCAGACTCGGACAAGGGGGCCCTGGTTTTCTCGAAGGCGCAAAACACGGCCAACGATCCGCTTTATGACGGCGGGGCGGGATTCAATGGCCTGGAAATCGGCGTGAAGACGCAGACCGGAAGCCCGACGAACGTCTGGTATGCAACCGCATGGCTGAATGGTGTTTCAACGGCGCTCACTCTGTCTGCGAATCCAGACGATGGGGATGCGGTTGTAGTCGTCGAGTTGACAGGCCCGAGCGGAGGCTCCCACTATCTGCGCGTGCGCGTGGACGGAACGGAGATCTTCAACGGGACGATCGGCGTCGAGCTATCCGGCGGGGCATGGTACGTCAACATGGTAAACCGATCCAAGACAACGGACTCGCGGGATGTCATCTTCGGAACGAGCGACCCGAGGGGATTGCGGATCTTTTCCGAAACCGTCTTACACTTCGCTGGCCTCGATCCGAATATGCTCGCTGCAATCTGCGCCCAAGATGGGACGGTCTGGCATACCGAGACTGCGGATGGATCGGGGAACGCAGACATTGACATTGACGCCTCGCTCGGCGGGACGAACTATATCGAGACTGGAAACGTGCCGGTACCTTGCAGCCTCCGTCTAAAAGACACCGATGGAGTTGTGATCCAGCGCACGCAGCCTTTCGGTCTGTGCAACGACACCGATGCGAGCGAGCAACCTACCGGCGTGTATGGCGGGGATACCGTGCGCTTTGCGAAAGTCTTGGGCGCGGCGCAGTACCAATCCATATGGCAAGGCTCGGAATGGTGGAGTGCGATCTACGATTCCCTGATGCCGTCTGGATGGGACCGTGCGGCAGAGTGGGGGCGGTTGCTCTTCGACGATGCGTTCTTGCGGCTGATTCACTCATTGGGCCTTGTGAATGCGCCGATCTCAAACACGTTGCTACTCTATGAATCTTTCGAGTCGGCCGCATCGGTGCGCGGTACCGGAGGCGCGGTAGTCGGTTCTCGCTTCGATACCGGGAAGCACGGGCGGGCGGTCTACTCGGGGCCGGCCGATTACGTCAGCTATCCGGCCTCGGTGATTGACATGACAGAGGGATGGTTCGCGGCTTGGGTTTCGGTCGCACAGGATGGGACGCTGCATGACTGGACACCGACAGGAGCACCGCAGGTTTTGTTTGCACAGGGGGATGAGGGCTTTATTGAGATGTACCTGTCACCATCTGCGGATCAAATCGTATTCAGGTGCGATGCCAACGAGACGACTACGACTCTGACCCACGATGTCACCGCAGACGAGAAGGCGGCAGGCTGGATACATGTCGCTGGATATTGGAGCGGCGCGACGTTTGAACTAATCGTGAACGGTACGAGTCGCCATGTTGGTACTCCGAACATTCCGAGTGCCGTGGATTATGTCCATATCGCCAACGGTGCGGACCTGGCCGCTGGCGCGGAAATCGCCGTGGATAAGGCCGTGCTGATGTCCGGGCCGGTCGGGATGACGTATCCGAACCTGTACGGACTCTGGGCGCTGTCCTACTCGATTGCCGTGTCAGAGACGCCGGATGATCTATTGCAAACATCCGTACCGACGTGGACAGTCCTTGATCCGATCCTGCCGTTGTTCGATGTCCTCAATCCGCAACGGGCGAGATACGCACGGCTGAAAGTCACGTTCAACGATGAGAACGAATATTACCCGCTGGACGCGGACCCATTCGCCAGCCAGCTAACCACGCCGACCGGCGCATACGTTGATGCCGTCGAGCCACACGCGCGATTCAGACTCGGGGCGCACGCGATCATCAGCCGTGGAACAAGCCGGAGGCAGTTGGAGGAAAAGGGAACCATCGGCGTATTCACGTCGGGGGGGTACAACTACTCCTGCGTTCTGAACAATGAGGATGGATGGGCAAATCTGAATCGGCACGATGGCGTGTTCAACAACAACCAGATCCTCAATGCAACGCTGGCCGTAGTGGCCGGGCCGGTCTTGGACGATGAGACGGAGGAGGTCTACCGGCAGGGATTGTTTTTCGTTGACGATTGGAAAGCATCTGCGCCTAACCGCACCTTCACCCTCAACGCGCATGACCGTTGGCGATCCATCGCGGACAAGTCGCTACAGGATGGCATCAGTTACTTGGCGGCGGCGATGACGGCGAGCGGAACGGAAGACGTGCAATTGGAGGACAACCCGCAGACCCTTGGCTTTACAGCCGCGCCCGGATACGCGCAGGTTGACGATGAAATAATCGCCTATGCGACATGGGACGCCGGGGCGCAGTTATTCAAAGACGTGACGCGGGGCCAGTTAGGGACGGTCGCGGAGGTTCATGAACAGTTCGCACCGATCCGGGCTTTGCTTGCACAGCAGACGGTTGACACGGTGATAGACGCCATCAGCACGGAGATAGGGCTTGCCGACGATGAGTTAGACCTACCCGGAAGCGGCGAGGGAACGAACTACATCAGAACAACGCGCCGGGTAATCGAGCGGGCCGATGGTAGCGTCGTGGACGCGCCGCTACAGCCGACTGTGCAGACCGGGGACGGTTACGGCCAGATCGGGAGGCCGGTTGCGAATCCAACAGGCGACGGAGGGGCGTTCACTTCCTGCGAGATCAATGACGCGCTTGTTCCTACGACGCTAACGACGTTCCACGGAGTGACCTTTCTCGAAGCCGGATCAGGCGGGCCGACGCGAATATGGGTCAAGATCTTGACGGCGGATGGTGGAGTGGCGGCGCTGTCTCCGATCGCGGCCGCGTTCGGAGGCGGGAGCATTTGGACGCGATCCATCCGCCCTAGCCAGGTTGGGCTACACACGAGGAGCATTGTGGTATCGGGTAGCATCCCTGTATTGCGGATCTTCGTTTACGGAACCTACGAAAAGAACGTCGGAGAGGATTGGTTTTACGTCGGCATCGCCGAAGTCGACTGGCAAGGAATTATCGGGCCTAACCCCGTCGAAATAGTGGCAAGGCCATGGGACAATCTCGGCGTGGCGGGATCGGCAACAGGCATGGCCGGTTCTGGTTCGATGTTCTGGAACGAGGTAAACGATACGCTTTACTATGTGACGCATGAGGACGGACAGACGCGGATCTATTCTGTTGGGTTGCCGGATTGGGATGCTCTGGTAGCGCCCGTGCTGACGTTGGAAGCAACGCTGTCAGGGTACGAATACGCCACGGGATTAACCTACATCCCGGCCGACAAGAATCCGCTCGGCAACAATACGGCGCGGTACATTCTGGCAGCGCAGAGAGTCTCGGACGAGCGCCCGATCCTGGTAATGCTCGATACGTCGTTCGCGGACGTAGGCGCGTCCGTTGACAGCCAGTTCCCCGTGCTTGGGCTTGGCTTCGTCCAATCCCACGCCTACCTGTGGGGATTGTCGGAGCCTGCATCGTTCCTGCTTGGCGGCTCGGGCCCGGGCGCGGCAACCGAGAACGTAGTCCACACGTTCGATCCACAGACGATGGGGAATCTCCCGGTCGGAATCTGCGCGATCTTCGATATGTACCTACAGCATCCGAGGCTGTCAGGGATGATCTCGGACGTGAAGCTGAACGGCACGTCATGGTCTGCGAGCAATTACCTTTTCGACGATCAAGGCAACTTCCCGCGCCTCTCGTTCGAGACGTTGCTCCATGCGACGGATCAACTCACGGCCTCGTACAACTTCCTGTACGCGGTTACTAACGCGGTGCTTGGAGGCAAGACAGCATCGGAGGCGCTGGAATCGGCCGCGATGGCGGCGTGCTTCGGCGTGTGGATTGATGAAGATGACGTGTTCCACGCGGAGCCAAAGGGCCGGATTCGACCTTCCAATATGCTGCTGACAACCGGAGGCTCTGGATTCGGAGTCGGTGCGGCCGGGTCTGGATTGCCAAACCTGAAAACCATCGAGTTTGGTGCTGGGCTTGGAACGCTGAAAAACACGATCCGATTCGAGATGGGGAATCCCTACGATCCCGGCGGGGATGCGGTTATCGTTTACCGGGACGTCTCCGCGCAGCAGCCGTCTACGAATGAGTACGTCAACACGCTTGACCTGTTCGACGTGCGCGAGTTGCAGCTATCGAATCTCTGGATGTTTGCGCGGCAGGACGTGCTTGATCTCTGCGACATTTATCTTGCCTACTACGATCTCAAAGCAACAGGGTCATTCGAGGCGCTGCTGCTTGCCAACTTGCGGCTGGCGGATACGGTCTGCATCCGGTCCCACTTCGATCAGATCGGGCCGGGCGAGAGGTCGCGCCCGATTGGATCGTGGTTTCAGATCATCGGCATAACGAGAAACTGGCAGGCATACACCGTCAGCGGGGAGGTCCGAGAGTTATGAGCCCGGAACAAGAGGAACGGTTATTCAAAAGCATCGGTAGCCTGGAGTCGGGGCAAAACGAGATCCACCATCGGATCAACCGATTGGCGGATGACGTTGAAGAGGTGACGAAGGCGACGGCGAGAACGCGGGATGCGGTGGAGTCCTACGCGACGAACACGGTTACGAGGATCGTTGCGCTGGAACAGGCGGCGGTTCCGAAGGTGGAAACCGGGGCGACGAACCGTGAGGATCGAGATGCGTTGGAGGTCGGTCGGACGTTGAAGGGGTTGCCAAAAGTCCTGACGTTGGCCGGAAAGAACGTGCAGGCGATAGTGCTTCTATTGATCGTCTGTCTATTGGCGTGGCGCGAGCTACGCGGACAGGCGCAATCGAGCCAGCCGACAAGACAGGCGGCGACATGGGGGCCAACGGCTCCCGCAGAGAGCGGCCATCGGCACTTTCGCCCGATGACCCCTTCGGAGTAGGATGCGACGATGAGCGGAACATTGATCCCAATGCTCGGAGTGATCCCGTGGATTGTCGGTCGGGACATGACGATTGACTTCACGATTCTGGACGGGGGCGGCGAGCCGTTCCCCATGACCGGAAGTTGCGATCATGCGTTTATCGTGAAGGTGAACAAGCGGGACGCGGACGATCAGGCGATCCTGCACAAGACGGGCGCGTGCTGGACGGTGACGGACGGCCCGAACGGAATCATTACGCTACAGATCGGCGCGGAGGATCGGAGCGCGGCGGCGGTAGACGGTCGGCTTTACCCGGCGGAAGTTTGGTTCAAGAATTCCGGAGGCAAACAGATTTCGGGCTGGCTTGGTTCGATGCTGGCCCAGATTCCCGTGAGGCGAGCATGAGCGCTGCACTTCAGGTCCAGGGCTTTGCGAGTGTCGGGACATCGGTTATTACGAACGCATGGAGCGCGAGGGATATCGAGTCGGCGGGACCGGGCGACGGAATCCAAGATACAGAGATGATTCTCGCTGCGGCGGTCGCTGCCGGGCTGTACGAGGTCAAGGCCGTTGCGACGGCGCAGACGAACGCGGACACGGTGACGGTCGCGGTGACGTACAACGATGGCGTTCTGGGATCGTCTCTGACAAAGCCGGTCATGGGGGCGGTAGCTGTCGCCGGGAGCGATTCGGAATCAGGCGCAATCCTGATCCGTGTCGCGGAGGCGTCAGACATTCGGCTTGCTCTGACGCTCTCGGATCAGCCCGACACGCGGGCGTCGGCGACGCTAAAGAGGGTCGGGTAATGCGCTGGCTTCGGAACGCGCTGGATGATTTGCTGTTTCTGGCGATTGCAGCCGTCTACTTCTGGCGCGAGGATCGGGACCGGCGATGCTCGAACTGATCGTGATTTATTCGATTGTCGCGCTACTCGTCACGGCGTTCGCGCTGATGCCGAACGAGCAGCCGCCTTGGAGGCCACCGTTTTGATTCCGACAAATCACTTTTACTTTCGCGTCTTCCAATCCCATTGGTTCTTTCTGATTGCCGTCTCCCTCATGGCTTGGTTCAATCCGCATGAAGCGAAGCCTGCCGCCACAAACACCCCCACACCGGTTTCATGCGACGGTACCCTAGTCACCGTAGGAGACGCACTAACTGCTTCCCTAAACGCCCCGGATAACGCCGCAACTACTTATCACTTTCTTGCAGTAGGTCCTGCTTCATACATAATGCCTTTCGGCGGAAAAGTCGTCGCATGGCGGATCAAACATTCCACCTGTCTCGTTGGGCAAGCAAACACACTGACAATATGGAGACTTGTTTCGGGGACAACATATTCTTGCGTCGGTACCGACCAGCAGACAACATCTACTTCGGCAGAATCGGAAACCTTTACCGTTTCAGTGCCCATCAATGTTTTATCAGGAGATATAATAGGGATGCAGCGCGTCAATACAGTCAACAACTATGTGGACGGAGGATCACAAGCAGGCGCAAGCCAACAAATCAAGTCCGATACAACCCCTGTTGCTTGTATCAATATGAATCTTGCCACAAATAATGCAACACAACGATTACTCAATGTCGTTCTTTGCCAATACTCTACTACATCCACGGCAACCGCTACCGCTACCGCCACGTCCACGTCCACGGCAACCGCTACGCATACGTTCACACACACTTCAACGGCGACGTTGACCGATACGGCGACGGCGAGCGCAACCCACACGTCAACAGCGACGGCGACAAGCACGGCGACTCACACGGCGACGGCGACAAGCACGGCAACGCGAACGGCAACGTCAACCCACACGTCAACAGCGACGATCACGCGAACATCAACCCGCACGGCCTACCACACGCGAACCGCAACCGCGACGGCGACGGGGCATTGTTGCACGGACACTCCGGTTACGAGCGTGACGCCAAGTAGGACGGCGACGCGGACGAAGACGCGAACCTGGACGCGAACGCGGACGCTCACCAAGACGCGAACGCGAACGCCTACGCCATGATCGGGATGATCTTGGCGGTCTTGCTTGGCGCGGACGTTCACGCGGCGAGTACCAACACGTTCACGCAGACCGCGACCGAAACAGCAACGGCCACCGTGACGGCCACGCATACGACTACGCTGATATTCACGTCCACGTTCTACCCGACGTACACCTTCCAGGACACTTGCCAGCCATGGCCGACCGACACCGCATCGCCTACCGTCACGGCAACACAGACGCTGACGATGACGCATACCCGGACGCCGACTCTCGCGCCTCCCCCCGCCGACGCTCACGCTACCTATGACGGCGCGGGAACGGGCCTACCAGCGCCTCACGATAGCGATGGGGAAAACCCAAACCGCCGTTGCGAAAACCGCGACAGCACAGGTGCCAGATTGATAGGATCTCCCGTGCCTCATAACTGGATGCGGGCGACGCCGTGATCCCAGGCCTCGACGTTTCTCATTGGGAAGCAAAGATCCGGTGGGCCGACGTACTGCGGGCGGGGTACTCATGGTGCTACGCGAAGGCAACCGAGGGGCTGACGTACACCGATCCGCTGTTCTCGAAACATTGGGAAGACATGAAGGCGGCGGGGATGGCTCGGGGCGCGTACCACTTCGCCCGCCCGCAGTTCGACGCGACAGCACAGGCCGATCATTTCGCCAAGACGGCGGGCCTGATGGACGCGAGCGACCTGATGCCGTGTCTCGACCTCGAAACTGACGGCAACATGGGGGCGGTCCATACAATCGCGTGGATGCGGAACTTCATGGCACGCGCCGAGAAGCTGTTCGACCGGCCGCTGATGATCTACCTCGGCCACTCATTCCTGCTGGAATTTCTCGGCGATCCGCTGATGCCGGATCTCGCAAGCCGCCCGCTTTGGATTCCTCGCTACGGGACAAACTTCCCGAAGCCCTCCAAGACCTGGCCCAAGTGGACGATCTGGCAGCACAGCGAGGATTTCGAGATCCCCGGCGTCGGGAAGTGTGACGCAAACTGGCTGGACGGAGATCTTTCCCCATTGCGTGCCGCGTGAAAGTCGATGGCGGCCGGACCAGCGAAGTGCTTACGGATCGCGGCTGGTCTCTGGCTGTTGCGCTTGCCGCCGCCTGTCTGATAGGTTTGATTCTGACTTACGTCACGCTTCACGCGAAATAGGAGGCACCATGCCACCCCAATCCGATCCGAACGCAGCGCCAGCCCCGGCGGTAGACCTGACCGTGAAACCGCTGGACGAGTACGCCCGCGACCGGCTGAAAGATTTGATCGGCAAGGAAGCATCGCGGGGGGGGCGCGGGTCGCAACAGCGGCCGTGATTGGATTCGCTGCCGCGCACGCCATCGGCTTGAACGCGGCCGACCACGCCTACCTGTCGGCCGGCATTCAGGCTGCGTCCGTGGCGATTCCGGTCGTCGTCGGGATTCTACTGCGGAGGCTCGGAGCCTACGCGGTGGAACACAACCCGAAAAGCCAGCCCCTCGCGTGGTTTCAAAAGGCAGTATCTTGGCTGCCGCTTTAGCTCCGTCCTCCTAGCTCGCTGCGTCCACGGTGATCGGGAGATCCGGCCCGGCCCTCCGCCAGTCGGGGGCCGGGCTTGTTTTTGCCACAGCCAGCGCCCGGCATAGATAGTAGAGGCCTCTAGCTGGCCTAATAGATGGGGTAGGCGGGGCGGAGGGGCCGCGCCGCGTACCTTTTGACCCCGATCTCGGAAACCCTGCAAAACATAGGGTAATCGGCATACGATTTATTGCCGATTTTTGACGAATTCGCTTGACGTTACTAGAGGTGTCTAGTAATATACATTCATGGACACAGGGAGTCAGTCAACCGGCCTAGAGGCCACAGGGGGAAACGTGAAAACAACGATACGCATCAAGTCGGGAGATCCGATCTACATGGTTACAGATCCGCAATCGAACACGGCCGTCCTGGAAGACATTTGCGGGCTGACAACGCTCGCCAGCATCGGGCGGCAGGTTCTCGGCGGACTGGACATCTCGAACGAACGCGCCACGATCTACGTCGGGCGCAATGCCGAGGTAATGGCCAAGGCCGATGCCAAGGCGCGTCTGCTTCGCGTGCGGCTGGCAGCCTACGGGATCGCAGGGTCGAAATGACCGCCCCGAGGGTCGCCGCGCACAGGCCGGGGCTGCGTAGCCGGTCGGTACACGACGCCACCGACAGGGCGGCAGGGTATCTGGCCGACGCGAACGAGGCGGCAGAGCGCGGTGACAAGCGCAAGGCAGAGCGGCTTTACGCCAAAGCGCAGTACTGGCAGGATGCGATGAACCGCCGCATGGGGAACGGCGACGGGGTGGCGTCGTGACCGCCCCGAGGGTCGCCGCGCACAGTATGAGTGATGCGGCGAGGGCTTGTGAACGCTGCGGGGATCTGCTTGACCCGAAGACGAAAGTATACCTGGAACTGAACTGCTATACCGGGATCTACACAGATCCCGACAAGGTGACGGTTCCGGGCAACGAGTCGCAAGGGCTTTTTTGGTTTGGACGCGCGTGCGCGAAGAGGGTACTCGCGAGCGGCGGGTGTAATATTCGTACGCCGAAAGGCGGTGCCCGGTGAGCGCCCCCCGAATCACCGCCGACATGCTGGCCGACAAGAAAGCCTGCGCCGATCAAGTCGAGACGTTCCGCAAACTGTTCCCTCGCGGGACGCCGGTCACGCTCGCCGCTGCCAAGCGGTGCGTCAAGGCCGGGTTGGATCTCGACTGGTTCGCCCAAGCGTTTTTGCCACCGAAGGCATACGCGGACTACTTGGCCAAGCGCGCCCCGCTGCTCGCGGACTACCTGGCCAAGCGCCACACGCTGCTCGTCCGCGCCTATCGTGCGGCGGGCAAGGCGTCAGGCGGTGCAGCATGACGCCCGAGGCGTGGATTCTGGTAGCTGTCGCGCTGGCGTCGGGCTTCATGTTCGGTCTTGGCTACGGCGACGGGCGCGGATTCCGGCGCGGGATGGCACTCGGTCGGCACGTCGGCTCGGAGGCGCTGCGTGCGGCGGCGCGGCAGGCTGGTGAACGATGAGAGTCGAACAGGATCGCCTACGCGGAGACGGTCGGCCTCGGATGTTCGGGCGCACGTCCGACGAACATCGGGCAGAGGCTCGGCGGAATCGAGGCTCGGCGCTGCATTGGATCTCGGTCGGCGAGCGCGATCTGGCTCTCTCGCAACGCGCATTCGCGGATCGGTGCAACGCCTGGGCGCGTTCGCTCGAACGGATCGAACGCGCTGATGCGGCCCGCGAACGCGAGCGCATGGGCCATCCTCGATTCGAGGACTCGGTGCGCCTCTGCGTCTCACGCGGAACGATCTCGCCATCCGTGGGACGGCGGCTGATCGCGGAGGCGGGGGCATGAGGCCCCTGCGGTTCTGGTTCTACGCGGCATGGTGGCGCTACCTGTTGGGCAAGTCTAATAACCGATGGCCGGATCGCGGGCTGGGGGCATATTTACGGCGCGTCGTTTGTCGCGCCCGAGGTCATCCTGCTGGCATCGTATTCTTCAATCCGGGCGGGTTGGAGCCCAACATGTCTTGTAGAAACTGCGGCGAGGATGCATCGTGAAGTGGATCGGCTGGCTCTATCTCGCTGGCTGCTGGGTGTTCATTCTCGCCGTAGTCGTCTGGCCCCTATGCCGGGCAGCAGCACGCGGAGATCAGATTAGGCGTTGACATTCCTAGATGGGTCTAGTAGTAAGAAGTCGGACGCAGGAAACGGAGGCACCGAGTGGGAAAAGAACTGACAACAGCGGAGCTAGCGAGGCGCGTTCCGTGTGCGCGTGGCACCGTGCAATACTTCGCCGACGCGGCGAGGGTGAAACACCGCGTGATGGTTCGCGCGGGGGCGCTGTGGAAGATGTGGCCTGCGAACGCTCCCGCAAAACTGCGGGCGGCGCGTAGGCGCAAACAGAGAGGCGGGCGACGTGGAAACGATTGACGCAGATACGGGCGAAGTAACCGAAACGGCGCTCGTTACCGCGCCGCTGGGGCCGTCGCCATTCAACCGCGAGCGCCCTCTCGTAGAGATTTCGCTCGCGTGTGATCGAGTGTTGGCAAACCTGAGGGACGAGACACGCCCGCTAGACGCGCTACCATCAGATACCCACCAAGTCGAGGCGCTGGCGAAGGCCTTCTATGCGTGGTGGAAGGCCTGCGATGCGGCGATTGTCTCTCGGATGCGGGCGCGAAACTCGAAACTTATCGGCGACCCACGCAAGGGGCCAGCACTCGCGCTGAAAGAAGAACACGACTACACGTTTGACGAGAAGATTCTGAAGGGGCTGATCGCATTCGTGGACAAGCCGGACGGCCTGACGGCGGGAGAGTACGAAGGGGCGCTTCGATACACGTTCGATCCGTCCAAGACGGCGCTGAACAATCTGCAAAAGCGCGGCGGCAAGGTCGCGGAGATCATCGCGCTTGGCGTCCGTGACAACCCACAATACAAACTCGAGCTACGCGGAGGAACGCACAAGTGACCAACGAGACGGGCAAGGCAACCGAGATCCCGATGGTGTCGGCAGAACCGATGCCGACGAACGGTAGCGGGGCGCTGGCGATCCGCGCAAACGAGCCGATGGTCATGGACATTCGGCGCTCGCTCCCGCAGGCGAAAGCGCAGTTCGAGGCGATCCAGGAGTTTGTCAAAGACGTGCTGAAAGAGTCCGTCGCGGAAGACAAGGAAAAAGGGATCGAGGCCAAGGACGGCGACTATGGCCGCGTGCCGGGGATCGCAAAGCCGTTCTTGTTCAAGAGCGGTGCGGAGAAAATCGCGGCGCTGTTCGGCTACGCCCCGGTCTACGTCACGCTCGAAAAGATCGAAGACTTCGGCGAGCGGGCGGTGAACGGGTTTTTCTTCTACCGCTACCGATGCGACCTCACATCAAAGAACACGGGCGCGGTCATGGGATCGGGCATCGGATCGTGCAACTCGAAAGAGGAGCGCTACCGATGGGCGCAGACGGAGCGCGTTTGCCCGAACTGCCAGAAGGCGGCGATCATCAAGGGCAAGAAGGAATACGGTGGCGGCTGGCTCTGCTTCCAGAAAAAGGGCGGCTGTGGCAACAAGTGGCCGGACGGGGACCGATCCATCGAGAGTCAGTCCACCGAACGAGTCGAGCGCGAAGCATTCTCGCTCGTCAACACGATTGACAAAATGGCGCAGAAGCGGGCGCTGGTTGCGGCGGTACTGATTGCTACCGGCACGTCGGCGCTGTTTACGCAGGACGAAGAGACGGTCGAGGCGTCCGACAAGGGCGCGACCGCGAAGCCCGCGACGGTTGTCTCGGGCGCAACGGCCAGCCCGCCAGCTACCGAAAAACCAGGGGCGAAAGCGGCACCTGCGGAATCGGCGAGCGGCCCGTTCTGGCGCGAGGCGGCACCGATTGAGGTCGAGCGGCACTTCCTGCATCCAGAGGACAAACACGGGAAGTCGAAAAGCAAAAAGGGCGGCGAGTTGCCAGAAGGCTGCCGGTATCAGGTGACGCAAGAGAAGGGCGTCAAGGGAAAGCCTGGCTACGAGCCAGCGGTCTTTGCCAAGATGGTTGACGCGAACTTGTACGGGGCCGATCCGAGAAACGCCTCCGCGCCGGGACCAAAGCCCGCGACGGTCGTCTCGGTGGAATCTCCCGCGCACGGCCCGCTGCAAGGCGACAATCTGGACCGGGAGATCGCGCTAGAGATCCGCAAGCGGGGCTGGACGCCTTCAAAGGTAACTCTGCGGGCGCACGCGCTCGGCGCACAGGATGGCGAGTGGACGCGGGCCGACGAGGCAATCAAGATGCGCCTGCTGTCTGCGCTCTGTGATTCGGAAGTCGCGGTGACGGCATGAGCCAACCGAATCCGCCGCAGACCGAGGGCGCACTCGAAAAGAGGTTCCCGGGCATGACGGCGCTGCCGTGGAGGCTGACGGGACACGGAATCAGAAACAAAGAGGACTCACTGAATAGCATAGAGCCAGCAGGGGCATTAGGCAGATACGTGGCGGTTTTCGGTGGACTGGACGATGAAGGCGAACGGGTTGACGCAACAGATCAGAACGAGCAGGACGCGGCGGCGGTCCTGCACGCCGTCTCGACCTACGACGCTAGCGCGGAAATGATCGCGGCGCTCCGGGCAGTGTCGGCAGAGTGGAAGGCCGAGAGCAAGCGGGCCTCCGAAGATTGCACGGCACTCGGAAACAAGGCGGTTGAGATCGCAACGCAAGCCATACAGTTGCGCGATGCGCTGCGAGAGACGCTGGGCTTTTGGCAAGGGATCTTGGCCCCGATGCCGGGGGCTACCGTCGAAATCAACCTCGCTCATGCGCGGGCATTCGCGGAACATGCGAGCAAAGCCATAGAGCTGGCGCTTGGGATGAAGCCATGACCCAGCCGACAGCAGGGGAGACGCGGGTGAACGCAGAGCGGTTCAGGTCCACGAGGAAGCCAACGCAAACATCCGGCGCGTCCGGGAGGGGGTTGAAGTGAACCAAACGAACCAGCAAGGCGACGTGATCTTCGTCCGCGAGGCTATCCCCGCAGACGCGAAAGTCAGGCAGTCGAATGTCGTCAGAGAGGGAGAGGGGCATCACGCCCACGTCCTCGTCGGAGACGAGGTCGAGTTGTTTGAGAAAGACGGCACGATCTACGCCCGCGTCGGACATGGTGGTGCCACCATCGAGCACCAACGGGTCGGCGGCGGGCCGGGCGAACACCGGACGCAGACCATCGCGCCTGGAGAGTACAGGACGCCAGGAGTGGTCGAATGGAACCCGTGGGAACAGGAGGCACGCCGTGTCCAGGACTAGCGGCGTTCCGGCCGAATACATCGAGGCGTGTACGTATCCCGGTAGGCTCAACGAGGCGGAGGTCCAGACCGCGCTCGAACATTACGTGTCGAGCCTCGGGATCTCGCGGGAGGTAAGGCGGCTGCGGAGGGGATGGACGGTTGAGGACGACACTAATCTGCGTGCGTGGGTTGGAACGCTGGCGGCAGACGTTTGTGATCTTCTCGACGCCCGCGACGCCCTCGACGCCCGCGACGCCCTCGACGCCAGCGACGCCCGCGACGCCCTCGCCGCCCGCGCCGCCCGCGCCGCCCGCGCCGCCCTCGACGCCCTCGACGCCCGCGCCGCCCGCGACGCCCGCGACGCCCGCGACGCCCTCGCCGCCCGCGCCGCCCGCGCCGCCCGCGCCGCCAGCGCCGCCCTCGACGCCCGCGACGCCCGCGCCGCCCGCGCCGCCCGCGCCGCCAGCGACGCCCTCGCCGCCCGCGACGCCCTCGACGCCCGCGACGCCCGCGACGCCAGCGACGCGCTGGAACGGTTCGCGCGATGGGCAGTAGCAAAATCTGGCTGGTGGTATTCATTCGATATATCGTGGATTTCGACCACGCACATCGGAGCGCGGCAAACTGGTAAGATTTTGCCGTGGGCGAGGCACCTCTACGATTCGTTCTTGGTCGGAGCATGGTATTTGATCTGGACCGACAAGGTGATCTATTGGGTGGCGAAGCCGACAGTCCACAAGACTGCCGAGAGACGCCTGCACAACGATCATGGCCCCGCAATCGTGTCGGACGCAGAGGATCTATATTTCCTCAACGGGGTGCTCGTGGAGCCGTGGCTGGTCGAGACCCCGGCAGATAAGTTGGACCCGGTGAAGGTAATGGCGTTGGAAAACGTGGACGAGCGGCGAGAGGGAATCCGCAAGGTCGGAATAGATCGGATGCTAGAAAAACTGGACGCCCGGATCGTGGACACGTGGAGCTACCAGACCGAGAACGGCGAAGTGCATCCGTACGAACTGTATGCTCTGAAACTACCAGGGGCCGAGGCAGAGTCGAAGGCGCTGAAGATGCGGAATCCGTCGCTTGGCGTGTATCACGTCGAGTTTGTCTGGCCAGGAGTCAAGACGTGCCGTGAGGCGCTGGCTTGGCGCAACACGGGCGGATCGCAGGATAGTAAGGTTCTCGCCGCATGGACGCCGCCTCCGGTGCTGACGTGAGCGATTCGCCGACAGCAGGGGAGGGGTCTTGCCGGGAGTGCAAGGGCGCGGGCCGCTGGGATAGGTCGGGACTCGTCAAAATGGCCTGCCCCCGCTGCACCGGCACGGGCAAGGAACCTCGCGGCGAAGCAAGGGACGGAGGGGAAGGTGGTGGATCAAGGCGCGGACCAACCGGAGCCCCTGGCTTCGGAGTAGCGCAGCCCGTACCAAGTGGGCCTGCTACGCAGTCCACCACCGACCCATCCGCCCCTCGCGGCGAAACCGAATCTCCGTGGGCGGAGAAGGAGTCGCCGTGGTGTCCGGAATGTGGCGGAACGGGCCGAAGCGGCCAGCAGGAACATCATCGCGGCTGCGGAACGGACTCCGGGGAGTGCAACTGCGGCGGCGTCGAAGTTCAATGCGACTGTGCCGGAACGGGACTCTCGCCGCGCGTCCAAGTCTGCCTAGACGCCCTTCGCGGCGTGCCCGACCCCGCAAAGTTGCTCGCGGCGGCGGCTGCCATGTTCGAGGAGATCGAAGCAGTGGGCTCCGTTGCGAACGGCACGTTCGACGCCTACCGCTCCGCCCGCCGCTCCCAGGAGGATATGGGATGAGCGCCTGGACCGTCAGCGAAGAGACAACGGAGGTTGGACGGCTGCGGCTAGTGATGAGGGTTTGTCGGTTCGGCTGGTACACGCACGTCTACAAGGGCCGCACAAAGATTCACATGATCGCGCCGGATCAGAACCAAGTTCGCGCGGGGATCGCCGCGATCCTTTGGGCGCGGGAGTGGAACCAAAAGAACGAGGGAGGTGCGCGATGACGCCGAACGAGAGAGCGCAGAGCGTCACGGCGATTCTGAAGCTCTCGCTCGGAATCGAGTTGAACGCGGAGGACTGGGAGTTCATCGCCGGAGAGATTGAAGGAACCATCCACTCGGCGGTCCTGGCCGAGAGAGAAGCCTGCGCGACGGAGGCGGATGAATGCAGACGAACCGGCAATAGAGCCTGTGAGTGCGCAGCAGCAATCCGCTCCCGCTCCGAACCAGCGGCGAGCGTCACAACGGAAAAGGAGGCGAGACATGGGTGATTTCAGAGATGAACTACAGTCGCTGTTGAACCATTGGAGCAAGGAGAACGGATCGAACACGCCCGATTTCGTGCTGGCAGCGTATCTCGCCGCGTGCCTGGAAGCGTTCGACGCGGCCACGCAGGAACGCGAGAAGTGGTACGGCCACGGGCATGTGCCAGAGCAGACCGAATCATCATTCACAAAAACCAGGGAGGCAGGCGATGCCGCGTAGCGTGAAGCAGGCGAGGGCGAAGGCGTGCTGGCTGTGGGTGGAAACCAAGAGCGGAGATCCGATGCCGCTGGTAGGTGGCGGCAGGTTAGCGGCGGGGGGTCCGGTCAAGGGTTGGCGGCGAGTTTGCTACGTCCCGGCCTCCCGCCGATCCACTAGGGGGAGGGCGAAGTGACGAAGGCGCAAAACGACAAGTGCTGGGGGTGCGACGGAACCGGCCTGTTGAGATACGGAAAGTGGGAGAGCGGTCCTCCGCCGCAATGCGATAGGTGCGGAGGCGACGGCAAGGAATCGAGTCGTTTGGCGCGAATCGAAGCAGCCCAAAAGCTGCGGGCATCGTGGGCGATGAAGGGACGGCGATGAGGAGCGAGCGCATGATTGCGCTGTCTCTGATGCAACCGTGGGCGTCTCTTGTGGCTCTGAAGCACAAACGAATCGAAACGCGATCGTGGACGACGATCTACCGAGGGCCGCTTGCGATTCACGCATCGAAGGGGATGCCGCTATGGGCAAAAGAGGTCTGCGAGGATGAGACAGAGCGCGGACTACTTCCGCCGGATAGCCTGCCTCTCGGCGCAATCGTCGCGGTCTGCCGACTCGCTGACGTGCGGCGAACGGAGATTGTCGAGCCGACGCTTTCGGAAAACGAAAGACGGCTCGGGAACTATGAGCCGGGCCGATTTGCGTGGTTTCTGGAAGACGTTGATGCGCTACCGGAGCCGATCCCGGCAAAAGGCTCGCTCGGACTTTGGAGCTGGCGGCGATGAAGCGGACTCTGCGCGTTGGTGGGAGGCGGTGGCACTTCGTGCAGGACGAGAACGGGATGGCGGACAACTACTACTGGCAGAGCGGCAGCGGACTAGGGATAGGGCTATTCGTGATTCTGTTCTGGCGCGGAGGCAAGCCCGCATGGTTATGGCGGCGATACGCGGAGGGATGGCAAAACTCGGCACACAAGACACGACGCGCGGCGATGCTCGCTGCCACCCGCGCCGCCAAGGAGAAGCGGTGAAAATCCTGGTCCTGATCCTTGTGCGGATGGATGGTCCGGGCCTGGACGACCGCGGATTCGCATGGACGGCACGCGGCGGACCGCCGAACCTAGACGTGATCCTTGGCGAGGTGGACCACGAGCAGATCTTATTGGCGTTGGAGAGCGGGAAGGACCGAGTCGAACGGTGCGTTCGATGCAAAGCCAGAGTCGTGCTACTGGCGAAGAGGGACGGTGAAGAATGGGAAGTTGCGCCACCTGTTGATGATCTCGTGTGCGATCTGTGTTGACCGAACCTGCGGCGACCCCCGGAACCGGAGAGCGGAGAGAGTGACGCACTCGGAGAAAGTGTGCCTCTGGCTCGAAGCGAATCCGGGCAGCACCTACGGAGACGTGACGCGGGCGACGGGAGTTTGCTCGCCGCACAGACGAATCACGGGTAAGGAATCTCCGAAGGGCTGGACGCTCCACACCGAGAAACGCGGCAAGCTGTTCGTCCACTTCGCCAGCCGCTCGGCGGTCGAGTGCAGGGCAGACGGGATCGCGGGCCAACGATCAAGCCAACCTGATCGCCCCCCACCTCCCGCCCCCGTCTGTCCTGCACCGGACCGCCCGGAGCCGAGCGAGGAAGAGGTCGAATCCGCGCTGGCAAAGTTGGGGATTGACAGGCCGAGAGTTCTGGCGTAGGCGAGACAACGTAATAGGAGGCCAGCCGAAATGATTCAGCTCGGAAAGATGCTTTGCGTTCACAGGTGCGCCGTTCGCACCGGGAGATCGTCGCTGGCCTCCGTGGGCGCAAGGCAGCTTTGCGGGCTGATTCATTGAGCCGCCAGCGATTTATTGATCCTGACATTTGGACCGATGGGAGGGTGATTCGATTGGACGAACTGGGAAGGCTGATCTATGTAGGCACGATCACGCTGGCGGATGACGAGGGCAGGCTACAGGCCGATCCGGCCATCATCCACGGGCGGATGTGCATCGGATTGAGGTTCACGGTCGAAGACGTGCGGGCGGTTTTGGTTGAACTGGATCGCGTCGGATTGTTGCGAATCTACCAGACAACCTCTGAATGGATCGCGGACCATCCTAGGTGGAAGCAATACCAAAACCCCAAGTACCGAAAAGACTCGAAACTACCAGGCTTTAGCGCCGATTGTCCCAGACTCCGGGACAATTCGGCCCGGAACCCGGCCAATGTCTTACATGGGGTAGTGGTTGGGGTTGGGGTTGGGGTTGGGGTAGTGGATAAAAAGAAAGATCTAAATCTTCCCGTGCAAAAGCGCACGGGAGCCCCGAACATTCACGAGGGCTTCAAGATCACAGAGACATTTCGGGCTTGGTACGCGACACGCTACAACCGGCCTCACGCGCAAGCGACGAAAGGACAGGCCGCGCGGCTAATGCAACTACTTCGGCCCGTCGCGACGAACGGGAACGGGGTCAAGGAATATGCTGCATCGCCTGCGGCAGAAAACTTTATCTCGGCGTGCGAGGTGTCCTTCCGCGCATCTCCCCCGCCTTGGTTTTTGAGAAATGATCCGTTGACACTAGAAGCCGTCCTGAAACATTGGACGGAGATATGGGACCGCTACGTCCAGAAAGGGCAAAAACTTGGAATCATTGGCAAGTAACGCAGAGCCAACGGCGGCGCGGGGCGTCTTCACCGCAAGCCAGCCATCCGCGAGGGACGTGCTGTCGGATTGGTTTGTCCAGCACTACCGGCTGTCGTTTGTCTTGATCGCAAGGGATCGGGAATACTGGCCGGAAGTCGAGGCGGTGATTCGCGAGAAGTTTGTGAACGGTGGCACGGCCGGGATCTGGCGGACTGCCTGCCTAGCGTTCCGAGACAAGCCTGCGTCAATCTTTTCGCTGCTGGATCGGTACAACGAACTGCTGGCCGAGGAAAAACGGACGGCCCAAAACCGCATCGAGCAATCGGTCGACGGTGAGGAAAAGATAGGCCCCGAGATTCGCGAAATGCTCGACGAACTAAAAGAGCGGCTGGCGATGCGGAGCGATGGGGCGAAAGGCGCGACGCCGCAGTTGATGGCCGCGCTGGCGCTGCGAACGCTGGCCGACGCTAGGGAAAAAGGGATCGAGAAAGATCGAATCATATTTCACACGCTCGATGCGGACGCCATCGGGACAGGAGGCTAGGGATGTCTGGAGCTTTTGGATTGGTGACTTGTCGGACGTTCAAGTGCCAGCACAAGGTCAGGCGCAACTTTCAGCGCCCGGCCGATGCGCGTGGAGCGCGGGGCCAGCAACTCGCGGATGGGGAACGCTGCTACCGTTGCCGCAAGCGACTGGCGCGGGCGAAATGGCGCGGAGTCGAAGCATGAGCGACTACGAGACATTCCTACGATCCAAGGACTTCGCGCAAGTCGAGACGGGCATCAAAGACGGCTACACGCTGTCGGCGCATCTGAAGCCGTTTCAAGCGGACGTTATTCGATGGGCGCTC